>Ga0268262_10000006_pt1 | contig 240143 bp, 222 predicted proteins | sample TergutNc150P3_FD_190354 | JGI IMG/M metagenome (GOLD analysis project Ga0268262, IMG submission 190354) | Nasutitermes corniger P3 segment gut microbial community from laboratory colony in Florida, USA - Nc150 P3 (SPAdes) (version 2) | ecosystem: Host-associated > Arthropoda: Insects >...
CAGACAAACTCCGCTTTTCATTCTTCAAGTATTTCAGTACGCTCGTGGCAGAAAAGGAATGTCCTATATTTGCTATAAAAAATTGCAAAAGCCTTTTGAGCAAATCAACATCTCTAACATTATATCTCTCAACAATATCTTTCAAAAGAACAGAAGAATAAATATCGCTCAAATACAATTTGGAAGAATGCCAATCCATTGAATTTTGGTATAAAAACGGCATTCCACCCTTCTTTGCATATTCCTCAAAAGAATCTAGCCCTGCAAGCTTTGCTTCGGAAAAAGAAAATGGATAAATATGAAATTCAACATATCTCCCTGCCAAATACGTTGCAAGCTCACCGGAGAGCATTTTTGCATTTGAACCCGTTATATAAATATCCGCTTTAAAGTCAATAAGGCAAGAGTTCACCAATTTTTCCCAACTCTGCAATTCTTGAATTTCATCTAAAAACAGATATATTTTTTTGCGTTTTTCCGCAAATGACTGAATATAGGCATAAGTTTCGTTTATGGTTCTTGCATAATCCTGGGTCATTGACTCAAAATTTATGGATAAAAAATTTCGACTGGAAATGCCTCGTTTTTTCAAGTCCGCTTTTATAAGTTCAAGCATAACGGATTTCCCGCACCGTCTAATGCCGGTGAGTACCTTCACTACGTCTTTGTTCATAAAAGGGCGGATTTTGGAAATATAATACTCTCTACTAACCATAAAACCTCTAAAAAATTCACAATCCATATAATATAGTTTATTTTATAGCGAAAAGTGACGCTGTTTCGGCTGTAAGTTTTCGGTATAACGAAAACTAAAACCTCTCCAACCGCATCACCAACCTCTCCCCTTTCTTAGATTCTGCCAAATCCACCGCAAACACAGCCTGCCAATCGTTCTGCTCATCATAATCTTGCAACATTCTGGAAACTTCCCAAACATCGCCTTTCTTTTCTATAAATGTGTGCTTGTTGGAACGACCTTCTGCATCCAACCGCAACTCCTTGTGCGTTTCAATATATTCCTTGTGCAGAGCGGCAAGTTTTTTTTCGCTGAATTCCTCGCTCGGCTCAAGACAATCGGCGGCGGCAGCAAAATCGCCTTTTCCCCAGGCAACTAAAAATTCCAACACAAGCGCTTTAACCATTCGCTCGCTAACGGCAAAAGGCGGCAAAGGTTCTTCTTTTTCTTCGGGCAAAATAAATTCTGGATTTTGCATGCGCTGCCACTCATCTAAAAGCGAGGAATCAACCCTTTGCAGCATTTCACGCAGGTAATCTTGCATTTCTAAAATTTCTTCGTTCTTGTATTTTTCTGGAACGGTGTGCGCCAAAACTTTATACACGCTGTTTATGTGGCGAAGCAATAAACCCTCTATGCGCTCCAAGCCGTATTGTTTTATATAACCCGAAAAAGAAAAACACTCCGCGAACATTTCCAAAACTATTGTTTGCGGATGAACACGCTCGCCGCACACCCAAGGGTGTTTTTTTGCAAATTCGCCAAAGCTAGCTTCCAGCCACTCCGCATTTTCCGGCTCTGGCGGGCGCATCTCTTCTAGTCTCGCTTGCCTCTCTTCAAACTCCACGCCTTGTGCTTTCATTTCGGAAATGGCTTCGTTTTTTAATCTTGAAAGCTGCTTGCGGCGCACATTTTCTGCTTCTTCTAAAATTGCCTCTATTAGAGTTAGCAGGGTTAGGGCGTTTAAGTCTGCGATTTTTTCAATGCTCTCCAAAAGCCAAAGGGAAAGAGGCTGGTGCATGGCAAAGCGGTCGCTCAAATTAACAGCGGGTTTCCCATTTACTATTATTCCCTGAGCGATAAGAGAGCGGTAAATTTGAATGGCTCTCCTTATATGGATTTTTTTTTGCTCCTTTGAATCGTGACAATTCATTATGAGGTTGTGCAAATTTCTGCATCCGCTTGTTTGCAAAATTATATTTGCATCCACTGCGAACCTCGAAACCAGTTTTTCTGGTTCTCCATTTATTAACCTTTCAAAATTTGTTTTGTCCCAGCTTATGGTGCCTTCTGGCGCGCTTGCCTTTTGAAATTTGCGCCCCGTTTTGCTGAATTTTGCTTCTCTCAATTTGTTCTCTATAACGTGCTCCGGTGCCTGCGCAACCACATAGCCCACGGAATCAAAGCCTCGCCGCCCAGCGCGCCCAGCAATCTGGTGAAAATCCCGCACGGGCAGCATAATTGTTTTTTCGCCGTTGAATTTGCTGAGTTTTGTGAAAAGCACGGTGCGAATCGGAACATTAACTCCAACGCCAAGGGTATCCGTTCCGCAAATTATCGGGAGCAATCCTTGCTGCGCCATCTTCTCAGTTAAAATTCTGTACTTTGGCAAAAGACCCGCGTGGTGAAGCCCTATCCCCTGCCTCAACCATCTTTTTATGTCTGCACCAAAGGGGCTGGAAAATCTGAAATTTGCCATCGCCTCTGCTATCTTGTCTTTTTTGAGCAAGCCAGCTATGTCCAAGCTTGTGAAAGCCTGCGCGTTTTCTGCCGCCTCGCTCTGCGTGAAATGCACCACATAAACAGGGCCTTTGCCCTCGTTAAGCAATTTTTGAATTTCGTTTGCGAGCGGGCTTTCTGAATACGTGAATTCCAAGGGAACAGGTCGCTCTGCATTTCTTATGCACACGCTTTGCAAACCGTTTAATTTTGTCATCTCGCTTTCAAAAAAAGAGGTATCGCCAAGGGTTGCAGATATTAAAAGGAATTGAGTGTGCTTCATTGTGAGCAAGGGAATTTGCCACGCCACTCCCCTTTCTTTATCGCTGTAATAATGGAATTCGTCCATTGCCACCGCGCCTATATTTGAATTTTCCCCCTCTCTTAGCGCAATTTGCTCCAAAATTTCCGCTGTGCAGCACAAAATTGGAGCGTTGTGATTAACGGTTGCATCGCCAGTGGAAAGCCCAACGTTTTGCGCCCCGAACTCCTTGCAAAGCGCCATCCATTTTTCATTTACCAAGGCTTTTATTGGGCAGGTATAAACCGAACGCAGATTTTTTGAGAGCATAAGGCGGTGCAAAAAACTGGCTACCAAAGACTTTCCAGAACCTGTTGGGGTTGCAAGAACTACATTTTTGCCCTCCAAAAGCTCCATAACTGCCTCTTCTTGAGCTGGATAGAGCGAAATACCTTTATTTTCGGTTTCGGTTAGGAATTCGGTGAGTATATCGGGCATTGATTTGAAAATTAGTAAATCAATTTTTTTCTATATTAATAATCATGAATTACTCCTCAGATTCCCTAAAAAGCAAAATTTTTGCTCTGTTTTTTGCCACAGTTGTTCTTTCTGCACAGGCCGGAGAAGGCAATTTCAATTTTTACGGGCAGCGCGGCGTTCACAAAACGCAAAGTGCGCAAACCCTTGGGCACGGGCGTTTTGGGCTAGGTCTCTTTTTTGAAGCAGCACCCCATTTAGACCAAATAATAGAAAGTGATTTCTGTGAAAATGGAAATTGCAGTAACCCTTATGTAATAAATGAATATTTCGGAGGAAATTTTTATCCTTTCCTCTCTGTTGGAATTTCTAATTATTTTGACCTTTCATTTAGCATTCCAGCCCCGTATTTAGAGCAGTTGAATGTTGAAAATAGTGAAGGCTCACAAAACTTAGGAGCTTGGGGATGGGGCGATTTATTTATTTCAACAAAAACACGCATACCATTTGATGAAAATTACCCATTTGACCTTGCGGTTATGATAGGGCTTGGCATAAACACAGGCGTAAAACCTGGTGGCATTTACAAAGTAAATGCTTACGGTCCTTGGGTTCGCGACCCGATGTTCGTAAAACTTGAAGGACGCAAGGACGAACCGAGGTGGCCATATTCAAATCAAAATTATTTTTGGAGATTTGGGCTTGCAGCAACATTTGATTTTGGCAGAACACAAGCAGATGTTCCTGTTATGATTCACCTTAATGGCACATACAGACTAGCACCAGGAGAAGAAGGCAGTGATTATCCAAAAGTTCCAAGCTTTTCCGTAGCCTTGGAATGGACTCCTCTTGAATTCATTTCGGGTTTTGTAGAATTCTACAGAGATTTTCCGCTCAAAGGGTCTGACGATAATTCAACGGATCTATCCGTCATATCTTTATCCACTGTATCTCTTGGCACCGCTTTGCATTTGGGCAAATCGCTTGACCTGCAATTTGGCACCCAGATATTTACCGGAGACAGAGACAAATATATAGATGATTTATCCATAAATTTGAGCAATGGCAACAGAGCTTTTTACAGCGCAAGGCTTATTCCTAACTGGATGATATTTGGTGGCATAATAGGCAAAATTTATACCGCAGAACCAGAACCAATAAAAGAAGAGAAAAAGGAATACCGCAATCCAGACACAGACGGAGACAAAATATGCGATCCTTGGGTAGCAGAATCTGGCAAGCAGCAAGAATTTGCAAATGTATGCAAAGGCATAGACTTGTGCCCTTATGAAGCGGGAACGCGAGAAAACAAAGGTTGCCCCGCACAGGAAGTCAAGGTAGAAGCAGTCCCGGCACCCGTTATTCTGTTTACCGCAACACCAGATGTTGTGCAAAAAGGCAACTCTGTAACACTGACTTGGCAAGTGACCAATGCCACCAGTGTAAGCATAGACGGCGTAGGAGATGTTCAAGCTAGTGGCACCAGAAAAATGAAGCCCACCGAAAATACCGTTTACAAATTAACGGCGGTTGGTGAAGGCGGCACGCAAACGGCAACCGCAGAAGTTGAAATAGCGGCAGGCCCTCTCCCCGTGATTTTGTTTACCGCAAGCTCTGAATCTGTGCAAGTAGGGCAAGCTGTTACTTTGAAGTGGCAGGTCACAAACGCTACTGAAGTAAACATAAGTGGCGGCATAGGAAAAGTTCAGCTAAAAGGTTCAAAGCAGCTTAAACCAACAGAAAACACGACTTACACATTAACAGCAGTTGGTGAAGGCGGCACCCAAACAGAAGCGATATCTGTTGAGGTAACGCCCGTTCCAGTTATTGAAGCTAGAGTTAATTTGCAAGGCGTTACATTTGGCAGCGGAAACGCCACCTTAACAGCAAATGCAAAGAAAATTCTGGACGGCGTTGCGGAACAGCTTTTGGCAAATCCAAAGGTGAAAATTGAAATTCAGGGTCACACAGACAATGTGGGCAGCCCAAAATCAAACCAAGATTTGTCTGAGCGAAGAGCAAAAGCCGTTGTCGGTTATTTGGCCACAAAAGGCGTAAAAATAACCCGCATGAAAGCTGTTGGCTACGGCCAAGACGTTCCCATAGCAGACAACAACACCGCAGATGGCCGCGAACTGAACCGCCGCATTGAAATGGTGAGGGTGGATGATTAGGAAAGGAATTTTACTTTATGATTGTTGCAAAAGAACTAGCTGCATGCAAAAACAAGACAAGCGTTGAAAAGATATGGAAAGCGCACAACATAACTGCGTATAAGGAAAAGATAAAAGCGTTGAGAGAAAGCATGGGCAACCCGATGACATTTTACTGCCCAGGAAAAGAAATAGATGCAGCTAGTGAATACGCAGTTGAACTTGAAATATTCCTCTTAGGCGAATGGAGAATAATAGATTTGTATAAAAAAGCAGGAATTAAAAAATGATAAACGATTTCGTTATTGATGACAAAAAATTAAAACAATTAGCAGTTAAATTTAGCATCAATGAAGATAGCTGCAAAAAGTTATTTGAATTATATGAATATTCGGTTTCCAAAAGCATAAGAGCGCAGTACTTGGCACATATCATTCGTTCCCTAGAATTGTCTATGAGAAAAATGACAGGAAACAAGCTGTTTGCGATAAACTGCGTACCAATGCAAAAAGGAAGCATAATTCGGAATGCTCAAGGTAGATACAACGAAGGTCTTTGTTTTATAATATATTTCAACGAAAATTTACCGGAATACGAAAAGAGAAATGCCATAGCACATGAATTGGGGCATTTATTTATGGTTGCATTCGCAAATCAGCAATTTGGAATAAATAGGCAGTTGAAGAAAATGTATGGTGATGGAAACGATATGGAACCGCTAGCTTCCTTGTTCGGAGTTTTTGTGATAGCTGCGAAAAATCAGTTTTACCAAAACGATGCGCTTATATGCAAGAAAAAGATAACCGCACATGGCTGGAACGGATTGATAAACGATTTCATAAAATTACTGAACTCGCCTTAATCGTCTTTTTCACCTCCTAACCCTCACTAGTTCCCAAAAATCAGAATGCACTTGCTCACCTGTGATGGTACATCGTATTCCAAGACTATTCTAAACTGCCTGCTCATAAAACATTATCCTAAATTTTAATGAATTCACTCGCATTTAATACTGAAATTTTGCAGTTTGAGAAATGCCGTTTATTTGCGGTTATTATAAAATCGCAGTTGGCTTTTAATGCGGAGGCATATTGTACGGAATCTTCGTAGTCTGGAAGAGCTTCAAACAATGCTTGTCCTAGCATTTGCCCATTTACAGGCACAATTTGAATTATGTTCAGCAAAAATTGCAAATCCTTTTCTACAATCCTGTTTTTATCCAATCTGTTTAACAAATAATTTATATTGCAAAAAGATACTGAAGAAGTACAAGCCGTTATTTGCTCTTGAGCGACCATATCCATAATTATTGCCGAAGCTTCCCAATGAGGCTCCCTCTTTAGAAAATGATCTAAAAATACATTTGTATCTAAAAAAATTTTACTAGTCATGGAGAATGTGTTTGTTGAAAAGATATTCAAATTTTAAATCATCTTCGGTTTTGCCTTCTGGCAACCTATAAGCTCCGCACATTTCCTTAATCTGCGGAGAGAGTTCGTAATTTGATTTAGCTTTAGGTGGAGGCTCTTCTAGATTCTCCAAAAAATTGCTTACTAAAGCAGACAGGCTGCCGTTTTGCTTTTGCGCTATGCGTTTTCCCTTTTTTATTAAAACTGGCGAAACGCTTAATGTTAACTTTGCTACACTCATACGTAATATTTAATATAGAAAATTACGTATATAAATTCATTTTCACCGCCCAATACCCCCCAAAACCTCACTTTTTACACAAAACTACACAAAAAATGACAGAAAAATGACATTTGTGCTGATTTTTTTACCGCAGGGCGAAAAAAAAATCTATTTTAATTATGTTAACATAAATCCGGCTGAGGTTTCCTTGGCCATAAAAATAAGGAGTCTCCTATGAAGACACAAAAAAAGGGCTTTACCCTCATTGAATTGATGGTCGTTATTGTGATCATCGGCATCTTGGCAGCTATTGCCATTCCAAAACTCTTCGGTATGAGCGCCAAGGCGAAGGCATCTGAGGTTGGCCCTGCGGCTGGAACTTGGAGCAAATTGCAACAGGCTTATATTACGGAGACTTCTGGCATGGGTAATGGTTCGCAGATTGGATATACTCCTCCTGGGGCAACTCAGAGCGGCAGTTATGGAACAACCGTAAATTTCAGTTATTACGTGACTGGCCAGACTGGTTCAGCCACATGGATAGCAGCAGCGGCAGCTCCTTTGAATGATTGTGCTAAGTCTTCTTCGTGGATTGTTGGTGCTACTTTACCAGATAATGCTAACTCGCCACAATATAATTTTAATATTGACGGTAGTGCAGCTACAGCAGGGGTACTTTTATCAGGTAAATGTGGTTCTTTGACTCCTAATTTCGCAAAATTGCAGTAAGATATTGAATTTTATATAGGCTTGCTCTTGTTATAAGAGCAGCCGTGTTGGTTTATGAAATTTAAAATATTAAATATCTCTTTTTTGATTTTTGCCTGCGCCATTCCGCTGGTTATTTTTATTTTGTCAATGATAAATGGCAATGCTATTAAAAAACTTGATTTTTATTCGCCTTTTTACGTCTATACCCTGCAATTCGGGATAGGTTTATTATTACTCATCAAACTATCAAAAGATTTTTACTTATGGTTAAAAGAAATCTGGCTAAGTGAAAGCGAAACAGATTCAAAACCAATCCTAATTCTATTCATTCTGTTAATCCTGTCAATTCTGATAATTCAGGTTCAGACAAAAGGCCAACCACGGATATTGCAAGATGAAAATATGTACACAATTACCGCGCAGAATTTATATCACAATCAAGTTGGAACTACCTGCCTTGGCGGCTCTTTTATTGATAATAATTTTAAATGCGTTGAGGCTGCCACCATAAAACCAAGGGGCCTCCCTTATTTATATATGCTTGGGATGCCAATTTTTGGCACCGATTTGAGTTGGATTTATAATTTTCAAACATTTATTCTACTTTTAACCAGCATAGTTTTTTTCTTGGCATTAGTAGCTTGGTTAAAAAACAAATGGCAGGCATTGCTATCCACTGTACTTTTAACAACCCAGCCTGTTTTGCTTTTATTCTCCCGTTCTTCTAGCATAGAAGGGCTTTATATATTTATGTTTGCCCTTTCTCTGTTCTTCCTAAAATGGGCTTATGACCGAAACACAACTAGGCACTGGCTGCTGCTCGCCCTAACCCTTGCCTTCTTTACCCAAACCCGTTTAGAAACAATGTTTTGCCTGCTAGCCTTTATAGGAGTGTTTTTATATAAAAATAAATTACGGGTTCTGTATTCTCAACTATCAACTTTCTTCACCACACTCTCCTTCTTTTGCATTCCAATTTTTTGTACACTTTCCATTAACAGAAATTATGATTTGCAAAGCGGAGCTTATGGTGCTTATGGGCATCTCATAGAGAATATTATAACCGATTTTAAAATAATGGCATTCCCACAATATAACTCAGAAGGAATTTTTTATTATCCTTATTTTCCTTATTTCACTTGGTTTGCAATATTAGGTTTAATAACTCTAATCGCCCTAACAATAAAAGAATTTAAAAGTCAAAACAAATACATTTTAATATTCATCCTTCTCCTCTCCCCTCAATACCTAATTCTCTTTGATAGCATTGGGGCAGATTTTAATTTAGACGTTCAACAGCGATTTGTACTTATTATTTTACCAGCTATGTCCTTTTTAGGGGCATTGTTTATATATAAAATGGTGGCACTCATAAATAATCTCATCAATCCAAAAATTTTGCTAACTCTTATTATATCATTTATTTTTATAAATCTCATTGCTCATTATGAGAGTTTTAAACAGAATATCATAACTAAATATAACCCATCTTTGGTAGAATATTATAATTTAAAAAATTTCTCAGATAAACTAAAAGAACCTTCAATATTTTTTACTCGCATTCCTTCGTTTTTATTAGATAGAGGAATATCAGCTTACGCCTACGATTTATTAGCTAACATTGAAGAAAATGCTATGAATGAATTGTTAGAAACATATAAGGAAAATATTTTTGTTGTAGAAAATTCATCTTGCAAATACCCTATTTCTGCACCAAAAGTGATAAATCCCGGACCTACAAGAATTTGCGATAGAGCCCTTTCTTATTTTGATGTGGACACGGTTTTAAATGTAAATTTAATAGAAAATAGAAAAAATGCTTTATTAGTTTACAAAGTTTTAGGATTAAACCAAAGGGATAAAAAAGGATTGCTCAGAATATTTGAAAAAATAGAACCAACTGATAGCACTGTGCAGTTGCACTTCAAAATACCAAGAGAATTGTCAGAACCTTGGAAAGTTAAGCAATTTATAAATGATTCTCTAATATTTGAGAACCCATATAGAAAAGGATACACAGGTAACACATTCAAGTTCTCTCTTTTCAACAAAGATACCAATATTTGGAAACTAACTATTGTTGACACAATCACAGGCGAACAAGTGCATAGCGATTTTTGGCAGTTGGTTAAAACGGGTAAGTGATGATATTTTGTCAACAATTAGGAAATTTTGTATATTATAGATAGGTTTGGAGATGAGTATGGCTATAGAATTCAAATTGAACGAGCGTAAGGCTGTCGAAGCAGTTCTCTGGTTAATCCAAAAAGGAGAAACCAGTATGTACCATATTTTCAAAATGCTATTTGAAGCCGAAAAATATCACTTGAACAAATATGAAAGACCTATCACAGGGGACACTTATATGGCTATGGAACATGGCACAGTTCCAAAATGGATTTATACGGATGCTTGCAAAAAATCAAATATGGATTTTGTAAGGAGTGGAAAACGTTTATATGCTAAACGCCCGCCAATAACCAATATGCTATCCGAGTCTGACATAGAAGCTTTGGAAATAGGTTATAAAAAATATACAGGTTTTGACTTCGGCGAAGTTAGAGATATAAATCATAAAGAATCAGCTTGGCAAAAAAATTGGAGCAAAAGAGGAATTTTAAAATGCGTTGACATACCATTTGAGGATATTGTAGAAGACGACATATTGCGAGAAGATTTAAAAGAAACTGCTAGACTGACGGTGATATGATGCTTGATATATCGGAAGTGGTTCTAGCTGATACATCAACATCGGAAATAATAAAAGACAGAGCCAGAAAGCTTTTTGTTCGAATATCAGTCACCAATGAAAAATTCCTCATTATCAATTCTCGTGAAAGCGAAGGGAGCATTAAAATCGAATCGGCTATATATAGTTTTTTAAGTCACGATAGCTATATTGCTGGTTTAAGAACATTCACGTTGGAAGAAGATGAAATTATTAAAAAACGAGGAAATCTCTATTATGACGACATGGTTAAAGTATTGAATATGATTAAAATTTCAAAATCCATACCACCAGATGAAAAAGAAGAAATACTTATTGACTTGGAAGAATTTATAAATGATTATGCAGCAAACAAACTGAAAAATAAATTAGGTAATAGATAATCTTATGCGCCGCAAATTCCTCTTCTTTTCTTTAACCCTCGCCCTGCTCATTTCGCTATTTCTAGAAATAACGCTGTTTAACTATACGCATTATGCCACATTATTCACAAGCGAGCGTTTTGTCATTGTGTACAGCGAACAGGAACAGAGTTTTATCAACAATGTAAAAGAATACTCGCTTAATGGAATTTCCGTACAAGATTCTCTTTTATTGCCAAATTCACTAAGTGAATTGAGTTTTAAAAATTTAAATACGGAAATAGCTTCAATCTATATAAATCCAATTTTTATTCAAGGAAATAAACAGCGTGTAAGAGTTATTTGGGCAGATGAAGAATCTTCTGCTCGCTTTATAGATGTGAGTATAATAAAAGGCTTAGATTTCAGCAATTATATAAATGTAAATCCGCATGGAAAAGTATCAAATTTAACTATTGCATTTTTTGAAAATAATATAGCCATTAAACAAGTAGAACTCAACAGAGAAATTCCTATGGCAATTATGCCTATTCGTTTGATTATTATTTTTACCATTTCACTTTTACTACTATGCTTAAAAAATGCAGAAACCCGAAAAAAAATATCATACTTCTGTTTTGATTATTTATATGATAAAGCAAATTTTAAGCAGCGTATATGTTTTGCTGTGCTTATTTGTTCTATGCTTGTTTTTAATTTCCTCGCTTCTTATTCTGTTTATGGTTTTAAGGATAATGAAATTGTTCCAAAATGGCTTAAAATGTACAGCCACCACATGACAGATGCCTTATTGAAAAAACAGTTATATTTGGATATTGAAGTTCCAAAAGCATTATTGGAAGCAGAAAGACCTTATGACGATGTATATAGGAGACAGCATGGGATGTTTTTAAACCATCAACAAAAACATTTAGACTCTTTGGAAAATTTTCTTGCACCAGACCTATCGTTTTACAACGGTAAATTTTACAGTTATTTTGGAATGGCTCCAGTTATCATTTTATTTGCTCCTTATAAATTGATAACTGGAAATTATTTGCCAACTTCAATAGGGATATTTTTATTTGGTTCCATAGCAACTATATTGTTAATGTTACTCTGGAAACAAATTGCGCAGAATTACCTTAAAAAGCTCCCTTATTTTTTCTTTTTAATAGGGGGGGAGGCTTTATATGCTTCTTCTCTCATACCTATCACTTTAACAATAAGGTATTACCATCTAATAACTCAATATTCGGCACTCGTTTTTGTGATTTTGGGAGTGATTATGTTATTGCAGGCAAAGGAAAAACTTTCTGTTAAATTGCTCTTTATTTCTTCGTTTTCATTTGCCCTTGCTATTGCCTGCCGCCCCAGTGCTTTATTTTGGAGTATTTTAATTCCAGTGGCGTTGTGGGATAAAAGGAAGGAATTAATAAATACAAGTAGATATTTGTTTGCTATAATAATTCCATTCATTATTGTAGGTTCAATTCTCGCATGGTATAACTATGTACGCTTTGATTCTCCTTTTTCATTTGGCGTTGTTTATGCAATAGGAACAGCTAACTTGACTATGTTTACTCAGATTAGTATCATTGGGAAAATTCATTCTGAGATAAAAACATTTTTATTTATATTATTCAATCCACCGAATTTAGATTTAACATTTCCTTTCATTTCAGCAAAAATATCAAATATTCCATTAGCCATAAGTGCTTATTTGGAAGAGAATGAGACAATAGTTGGTATTTTCTGTTTTCCTATTATGTGGTTTTTATTTTATGTTAGAAAAATTAATGTTCTGAGAAATTTTATTTTCGCTGGATTTTTTATTTCATCACTTAATATAGCTTTACTTGCATTTATGGCTAGATTCTGGCGTTATGCTATGGATTTTTCTTGGATTATGGCAATCGGTGCATTAATTTGTGCTTTTCAACTGCAAGAAAAATATGAAGTGATTAGAAAAGGTGTTTTAAAAATCTTTTATTCTTGCTGTGGAATTACCCTGCTACTTGTTTTCTTTCTTACTATATCCTATAGAATATATATTGGAGGTGCCATTGGTGAGATTCTAGACCCAAAAATACATTACTATCTAGCTAGGACATTTGGAGTTATATGCAATGTGCCCTAAATAATTTTCTATCTTATCAACAAGCCTTTAGGGAATATTCTTTTTCCACTATCCCGTAGCCCTAAAGCAATTTAAACCTTTTAAATTTCACACCTTCACCTTCCAATAGCCACCTTTATCTGGACCTATGCGCTCAATTAAATTCTTAGCCTTTAGCTTTGAGATATTATCTTCAGTTTTTCTTTTTGAAATACCAACGATTATTGCCAATTCGGGTGCGGCAATATGTGGATTTTCGGTAATAGCAATTAAAATTTTTTGCTGATTTTCCGTTAATTTTTCACCGACCTTTTCGGTATCACCAATATTTTCTATAATTGCACTATCTATTTTGAAAGTTACCAATGCAACATCAATATTGTTTTCAAAACCCACTATAGTATGCGTAGATTTTTCCCATTTAAGCGACCAAATGGTTCAAGCTAACGCTATGGATTGAGCCTTAAGCCTTGCCTCGTATAAATCTTGGGTTAAAGGACAGTCTATTAAATCAAGAAATTCAGCTTTTGACAGCTTGCATTGCTTTGACATTAATGCCAGCAAATTATCTCCAATCACTTTATATTTTGTTCCGTGGCTTATTTTAGTAAAGACTTCTGTCTTTTTACCATTTTTGGAATGATAATAAAAATATTTATGATCATCGTGGCGTTTATCGAGAATAAAACCTTTCTTTTGCAAACTTCCAGATATTGTATTTTTATCTCTATTAGCCATTTGCATATTCCTCAATATTTGAAAGCAATCTTTGTTTTAATTCTAATGCTCCTTCTGTCAACTCTTCATCGGTAGCTTTTGCATAGCCATCCCAAAGAAACCTAATGTCTGATTTTATGCCATCTATTATCTCTTGGCGAGTATATGCAAAAGTTTCTAAGTCAAATTCAGGGAGGTTCACAACATAAAGCTGACCTGATTCGTCAAGATTAGGTGTTAAAACCAATCGTTTTTTGAAACGTAGCCTTTTATCTTCATAATCTATATAGTCAAATTCTATTGGCGACAAATCTATATCGTTTTCATCAAGTGCTACATCGGAAAATCGATTATTAATCATATATTCGGCAGTGTCAACCGCCTCCATTGTTTTGGCGAACCTAGCTTCCTTGTTTGCCATAATATAAATCTCCTAGTTTCACTATAATATAGAAAAAAATCAAAAAAATGGGACAATTTAGTAAATTTTTTGATATTTTGTCAACAACTGTATGCAAAATATATAACTTCTAAGCCCATAGCAAAGCTCACAAATTTAATTTTCTATTTTCCACTATCCCGCAGCCCTAAAGCAAGTGCATAGCGATTTTTGGGAGTTAGTTAGAGTGAGGAGGTGAAATTTTGTATATTATAATAGGAGTTTATTAGAAAGATGCATATAAATCCCAAAACTAAGCAATATGTTTTTTTATGCCTGCTGATATTAGTAGCAGTATTTTTTTCTTATTTTTGGATAAAGGCTGAACAGCCTGTTACTTCAGATGATATGTTAATTCAAACCGAAGACAAACAAGGCATATTTCCTTATCCATCTATCAATTTAAATTTAGATTCTGGGCAAATTTATTCTGTTCAGTTTTGGTTGAAAAGTTTAGTAGATTATGAAATTTATTTTAAAGACAGACCCCTTTATTTAAAAACAAAATATGAACATATAGAAATATCTCACAGCGATTTATCAACACCTTATGAACTAAAATTTTCTCTTCTTAGCTTACCAGACCCTATGTACTACAACATATATATGGTTTTGCAAAGCGATGGCGGTGAAAATGGATTTATAATAAAACCAAAAAACACAGGCAATTTGCACGCATCTAGATATGGAATGTTAATGGCTCTTATTGCAGCGTTATTGTTATTCGCATTGCTATGGAATAAAGATTTTTTTGCTAATGGAAATAGAATTTCTACCATTATTTTATCTCTATTGTTCTGTTTTGTTTTTCAATATTTTTGCAGAATGCTTTTATATGAATTATCAGGTGTTTTTAATGCTTATGATACTCCAATTTTTTGGACTATCGGCAGGGGCATAGCAAATGGAATCCAGCCATACACGGGATTATTTGATATCAAACCACCGGGGATTTTTATTCTCTCTGCTCTTTCATTTTATTTTTTTGATAGCCCAATTTTAACTCACATAACACAAGTTCTGGTTTTGCTAATTATAGCAATAGTTCCTTTGCTCGCTTATGTTTTGCATTCAAAAGAAAAATCTGCATTCGGTTTAGCTTTCTCTACCTTGCTTGGACTTTTGCTTGCACTTTATTCAGATGAGCGTTCTGGGCAAATAGAGGTTGAATCTTTTGGAGCGGCTTTTGGGGCACTCACAATTTTGCTAATGCTGAATTCTCTTGAAAAATATAAGGTTTTAAAAATATTGGGAATTTCTTTATGCATTCTTATTTCTTGCGGATTTAAGGAACCATTTTTATTTCCAATTTTAGGAGCTTCTTTTATATTATGCAAAAATATAAAAGACTGGTCTTTAAAATTCGCATTGCCTTTGTTCATAGCTCTTTGTTTAGGAATAATCGCATTATGTTCTTTAGGTTGGATGGGCGGATTTTTACAATATTTATTTTTTATGACTGGCACTCATGTTAATGCTTTAGGTTCTTCTCCCTTGGAAAGGGCAACTGCTATTTGGAAATTATTAGATAACCAAAATTTATATTCTTTGGGCTTTGGTTATTTATTTGTTTGCATATTCTGTGCATTGCTATGGGTTAGCAGAACAAAGCCCTTGCAAATTTTATCGCTCGCTGCTGCCCTATTTTTAGCCTCGCTTTCCGTTGCTTTGGGTGGGGAATATTTTTGCCATCATTTTATTTTTGCAGTGCCATTTTATGTTGCAATTATAATAAAATACAACATAAATTCAAAACATAAAATAAATGCGGTATTGCTCGTATTATTAACTCTTTCCATTCTAAATTTACCAGATATAAACTGGGAAAAACGTTCTGAAAATTTTAATCAAATGAAAACAAATGCTATGAGTGTTCCAATAACAAAATATTTAGATTCTGTTATGAAGCAATCCAATGTGAAACGTTTTGTGAATTTATGCAATTTCACAAATGCAACTGTTTTTATTTGTTACAGTTCCGAAATTGGTAAATACTCTCCTCAAGGTTCTTATTATTTAATTGATTATAGATTATTTAACAGAATACCAGATTATGCAGATTCCGTTTTGAATTATGTTAGAAATGGACAAATAGCAGTATATGATCCTTTGGGCGAGGCAATATCCATAGAATTTCAAAAAGAATTGATAAATATACTAGAGGAACAATACACGCCAATTCCTTGGAAAGAAATTGAACATATTCCAAAACCAAAAGGAATTCCGCCTGAACGCATTTTGTTTAGGAAGAGAAATGAGTGATTATTTTTCTTCCCTTGAAAAATAGTGAGGGCGAGATTTTATTTCTAGATATGCCTTTGCTAAATATTGCCCCAATATGCCTGTTGTTAACAATTGTATTCCGCTGCATAATAAAATTATGCAAATTGTGGATGCCCAGCCGGTAACTGGGTCTCCATATAAAATTTTTCTAATAGCAACAAGTGCTATAGACAAAAAAGATAAAACAAAAAAGAAAATTCCGCAAAGTGATGCAAGTGCAAGCGGTTTAACAGAAAAGGCAACCACTCCGTCTAAAGAATATAAAAATAATTTCCAAAAAGACCATTTGCTTTCTCCTGCTAATCTTGGTAAATTTTCGTATTCAAACCACTTTACCCTAAAACCAATCCAAGGAAAAAGCCCTTTTGAAAAACGGCTTTTTTCGCTTAGTTCTAAAATCGCATTTGCATATTGGCGATTCATAAGCTTAAAATCCCTTGCCCCATCCACTATGTTAATGTCGCTTATTTTTTTCATAACACGATAAAAACATCTAGCAAAAAAAGAGCGTATTGGAGGTTCGCCTTTTCTTGTGACTCTGCGGGTAGCCGCGCAATCAAATTCCCCAGATTCAATGGGCTCAAGCATTTGCACAATCAAACTTGGAGGGTCTTGTAAATCTGCATCCATAAGGACTATAAAATCGCCTTTTGCTTTTTGCAAGCCCGCCAACATTGCAGATTCTTTGCCAAAATTTCTGGATAAAATCACATAATGAACCCTATTATCTTTTTTTTGCAAATCGCGCAATACGCAAGCGGTATTATCCGTTGAGCCATCGTCTATAAAAATCAATTCTCCATTTTCGCCAATATATTTCACAGCTTCTTCGTAAAACAAAGGCAGCGATTCTTCTTCGTTAAGGCAAGGAACTACTATGGAAAGCATTATACTCCCATCACCATTATCTTTGAATTCCTTTTCATATCATACTTCTCCTTTTTTGAAGGAGGCAAATCTTCTACAGAACCATCTTTAAAACCAAAGCTATAGAACCAGTCGGAAGCCTGGGTTGTTAAAAGGAAAAGTTTTTTTGCTTTTTGTTTTTTTGCTTTTTCTATCAAAAAATTCACAACGGCTTCGCCAACTCCGGCATCTTTGTAGTTTGCGCCAACGGCTATGGCGGCTATTTCGCAGTAGCCGTTTTCGTAAGTGTGCAAGGCTCCGCAGCCGTGGATGGCGTTGTCCACTGCATAAACAATGTAGTCTTCGTGTTTGGCTTCAATATCTTCTTGGCTTCTGGAAACCAAAAGCCCACCTTCCACATAACTCTGCATAATGCGGAGCATATCTGGAATGTCTTCTATGGTTATAGGGCGCAAATTCCAATACTCATTTGCATAAACCATAGTTCCATTGCCACGGCTAGAAAATACCTCTTGCAAAATATTTCCCTGCACAATTCCAGAAAGCAAATGAACACGCTTTACTCCGTTGCGGCAGGCCTTTATTGAGTTTTCCAAATAATCCCTTTGCGCAAAAGTCAATTTGGAATGCGTTTTCAAAACTTCACTTGCCTGATTGATGTCCAATGCAGAAATCAAGCCTTGACCTGGAAGCTCAATCCCGCCTTCCTCGCCTATGAAAAAGAGTTTTCCAACCGGAAGGTAGCGGCCAAGCTCGGTTGCAAGCTCAGTGCTGGAAATATTATAGGCGTGACCCAATTTATTCCAGCCTATTGGCGGCAAAATAGGGACAAAGCCGTCTTGCAAAAGTCTTTCTATAATGCTACGTTCAATGCGCTCTATTTTTCCGGTTCGCATATAATCCACTCCATCTGCAACGCCAAGGCTGCTGGCTCTAACCCAGTTCCCCTGAATGCCATTTATTCCGCTTGCGGTTAAATAAGAGAGTATGCGCTGCGCTGCCCCAAGCGAGGCTTGCTCCACCAGCGGCAATGCCTCTTGCGTGGTTAGGCGAACTCCCTTGTGAAAGTTGGTTTCTAATTTATACGCTTTGAGCTGACGGTCTATACTGCTCCTTGTACCTGGCACTATAAGAACTTTTATCCCCACAAAGTGGAGCTGGGCGATGTCCCTTACAAGCACCGGAAACGCAGGGTTGTCTAAAAGAGAATCTTCTATTTTCAATATGAATAACTGGCCTTTGAACCTTGAAATGTATGAGAACACTTCGCGAATTGCGCTGGCGAGGGCATTATTTGCGTTCTTGTTAGCAGGCATGCAGAGAATTTAGAATTTTCTATATTACTGCAAATTTCGTAGAGGCAAATCTGGAAAGTATATCTAAATTAGATTCTTTGGTGCTTGGCGCGTGCAAGCGCTCTGGGGTGGATTTGGTTGAAATTGAAAAAAATTTCATAGGCAAGCGAAAGGTTTTGAGAGTTTTTATAGATAAAAGCGGCGGAGTTGATGTTGAGGACTGCGCAAGCACAAGCCGTTATTTGAGCGAAGAATTGGACAAAGATGCAAATTCCAACCTAATAGAGGGAGCTTATACCATAGAGGTTTCTTCCCCAGGGCTGGATTTTGACAAGAACTCTAAAAAAGGTGGAAAATGGCAAAAAAAATAGCAAAGAAAAACAATATGGTGAGAGAAGCTTTGGAGCTTTTGGCAAAAGAAAAAAACGTTGCCATAGAAGATGTATTCACCGCTTTTAAGGAATCTCTCATCGCTGCAGCCCGCAAATTCATGAAGCTGCACAAAAACATAGAGGTGGATGTTGACCCAGAGACCGAAGACATAAAAGTTGTGCTTAGGGTAGAGGTTGTTGACGATTTCCCCGACTATGACCCAAATCTCTCTCCCGAAGAAGTTGAGAAAATGGACGAGCATTATATGCTTGAAGAAGAGGCAAAGGAATATCACCCCGAAGCTGCCGCAGGCTATATGCTGGAAGTTGAGCTGCCATTTGAGAACTACGGCCGTTTAGCCATTCAAGAAACACGCCAGCGATTGAAAGCGCGCATGGGCGATGTGGAACGCAACCGCGTTTTTGAGATTTTCAAGCATAAAATAGGCACTCTGATTAACGGGCAGGTTTTGAGGATTGAAAAGAACAACGCCATAATCTCCATAGGCAGCAATGTAGAAGCCGTGCTTCCAAACAGCAACCGCATGAGCAAAGACCGCTGGAAACTTGGGCAATCCGTGAAAGCCGTTATAGACAGCATTTCCGAGCCATCAAAAGGCACGGGAGCACAGGTGGTTCTTTCCAGAGTTAGCAAAGAATTTGTCAGGGAATTATTCAAGCAAGAGATTCCAGAAGTGTACGATGGCACAATAGAAATAAAGGGAATTGTCCGCATACCGGGCTACCGTGCCAAGGTCGCCGTTTTTTCAAGAGACGACAGGGTTGACCCTTCCGGTGCTTGCATAGGTCTTAAAGGCCAGCGTGTGCAAGCCATCACAAGGGAATTGAACAACGAGCGCATAGACGTGGTGCATTGGGATCCAGACCCAGATGTGTATTTCCGCAGAGCGCTTGGCGCAAGCAGCAATATAAATATAATAAAGTCCTTTGAAGTTCCTGGTTTTAATCCGCCCCGAACCGTTGTGGTTGTTGGCGATGAAGATGTTGGAATTGTAATAGGCGACAAAGGTCAAGCCGTTAGGCTTGCTGGCATGTTGTTAGGCAAAGATATTTGCATATTCAGCGAATCGGACTGGGCAAATAGCTCTGAAGAGGAAAGAGAGACTCTAATTCATTCTCAAGACCCTCGTACGGTTGCAAAAAAAGCAGCAAATTTGGAAACCTTGTTCAACAGTAAAGAAAATGTGGAAAAACCTTCTCCAAGCGGGGCAAAAAACTCTGATGAGTAATGAACTAATATCAATTAAAGCGTGGGCAGAAAAACATTCCTTTGACCAAGGAGACACGTTTGACTATTTGAAAGGAAAAACCTTAGATGGAGTATTGGTTAAATCCACAAACACAAAGGTTTCCGAAGCAGCTTTGGATTCTTTCAAGGGCGATGTTCTAAATGCCCAAAAAAGAAAACCCGCTAATAAAGGTGTTAAGAAAACCAAAGCCAAAGAGTCGGAAAGTTCGGGTGGAAAAAGTACCTTAACAACACTAAAAAAAATAGACAAACCAGCAAAGCCTGCATCGCAGGCAAAGGCTGCGCCACCAAAAGAACCACCACCTGCGCCGCCACCAGTGGTAGAGCCAGAACAGCAGGCTGCAAGCGTGGCTGCTGTGCCTTCCCAGCCGCCTGCACAAAAAGCGGAACGCCCAAAGCCGCCGCCAGAAAAAAAACAGGCAGAAAAGCATACTGCCGTAAAAACCGAAATCCCTAAAACAGAAACGTCCCAAGAACAAGAACAGGAACAAGAGCAAATTGAACATACCGAGCAGCAGTCTGTTGCAAGCGAACCTAAAAAAACAGTTGCATTCACAGCCGATGTTTCAAAGGTTGTGGATCCAGCAATTTTGGCGCGAATTCAAAAGAGCAAGCAAGAAAAAGCCACCATGCGCAACAACCAGCGCGGAGATAAAAACAAAGGCAACAAAAACCAGCAAAACAATAACAACAGAAACAACGGCTCAAAACAAACTTCCGCAACTGGCTACAGCGGAAATTTGCGCATACAGCCAAGGCAAACAGAAAATAAAGCACAAGCCGGCTTGCAAACCCGCAGACCAGGCTTTGGCACAACTCTGCAAGACGTTTTATCTGCAAACGCACCCGCTCATAAAGACTTTTTAGACAACAGAACCCGTAGCGGCAAAGGCGGGCACGGCGATTCCCGCAAGCGTGGCAAAAAAGGAAAGGACTCTCAGAGAGAGAGGGAAATTCAAAAAGAAAATATTGAAAAGGCACAAAAAAGAGTTTCTGATGTTTTGGTTTCTCTCTCCAAAACTCCCGTTAAAAAAGTATATAACAAAGACAAAATCCAAGCCGAGGGAGCCGAAGCCTCAAAGGTGATACACGTTTCTGCTTCTGTTTCTGTTGGCGAGCTTGCGAGCCTTATGGAACAGCCCTCCGCAAGCGTTATTGGCAAGTGCATGGAAATGAACGAAATGCTAACCATAAACAAACGCTTGGATTTTGATATGGTGCAAATAATAGCCTCCGAATTTGGTTTTGAAGCCAAACTTCAAGAGGAATACCAAGAAGAAACGCTTGGCATTCAGGCAGATGCAGAAGAGACTTTGAGACCAAGGCACCCTGTGGTGACTGTTATGGGTCACGTTGACCACGGAAAAACTTCGCTCTTGGATTATATTCGCAAAACCAATGTGGTGCGCGGAGAATCTGGCGGCATAACTCAGCATATAGGCGCTTACGAGGTAGAAACTCTAAACGGGAAAATCACGTTCTTGGATACTCCAGGTCACGAAGCCTTTAACGCAATGCGTACTCGCGGTTCGCAGGTAACCGATGTCATAGTTCTGGTTGTTGCCGCAGACTCAATGGTTATGCCACAAACTGTGGAATCCATTGACCTTGCAAAAATGGCAAATGTCCCTATTGTTGTTGCCATAACCAAAATTGATTTGCCAACCGCAAACCCCGATAAAATAATGTCTCAGCTCTCCGAAAGAGGCGTACAGGTGGACGAATGGGGCGGCAATGTCAGTTGCGTGAAAATATCTGTTAAAACCGGAGAAGGCATACAAAAATTGCTAGAAACCTTGGCCTTGGAATCTGAGGTTTTGGAACTAAGAGCAAATCCAGATGCAAGCGCAAGAGGTGCTGTTATAGAAAGCCGCTTGGATGCAGGCAAGGGAACAATAGCCACCATTTTGGTTCAAAACGGAACCTTGCGAGTTCGCGATTGCTTTGTGTGCGGAAATTACAGCGGAAGAGTTCGCGCTTTGTTCAATGAACACGGCGATAGTTTAAAGGAAGCTGTCCCCAGCACACCTTGCCAAGTTTTGGGCTTTAACGGCACTCCGCAAGCAGGCGATGATTTGGTTGTTGTGGAAAGCGATCAAGCAGCCTCTGAAATTGCGGCTAAACGCCAGCAAACAGCTCACGAAAGAGCCTTGCGCTTCAAAACCCACATGTCTCTTGAACAGGTTTATGACGAAGCAAAATCCGGCAAAATATCTGAACTCAACCTTGTGATAAAAACCGATGTTGCAGGTTCTTGCGAAGCACTCGCAGAATCTTTGACCAACCTCTCAAACAACGAAGTGAAAATCAAAATTGTTCGCAAAGGCGTTGGCGCAATTAACGATGACGATGTGCGTTTAGCTTCTATTTCCAATGCGATTATAGTTGCTTTCCATTTAATGCCTTCTCATTCCATAAGAGAACTCGCGGAGCAAGAGGGCGTTGAAATTAAAACATACCGTGTTATATACGATGTTATAGAAGAAATAAAGGGTGCAATAGAAGGCTTGCTAAAACCAGTGAACAAAGAAGAGGTCACAGGCGAAGCCGAAATTCGTCAGGTGTTCAAAATACCAAAAGTCGGCTTAATCGCTGGTTGCATGGTAAAGAGCGGCGAAGTTGACAGAGAATCTCAAGTTCGCGTGTACAGAGATGGCGTTGAGCTTGGCTTAACAAAAGTCCAGTCGCTAAAGCGCGTGAAAGACGATGTTTCTTCTGTTAAAACCGGCCTTGAATGTGGCATTGGTCTCAGAGGCTACGACAATATAGAAGAAGGCGATGTTCTAATATTCTTTAAACAGGTATCTGTTGCCCGCACTTTGGCAGATGTTGCTAAGGAAAACAAATGAGCATAAGAACCGACAGACTTGGCGCAGAGATGCAAAAAGAAATTTCAACTCTTTTGCACAACGGTTTAAAGAATCCAAATGTAGGTTTGGCCTCCATTTCCCGCGTTGATGTTAGCGCAGACCTTTCTTTCGCAAAAGTGAGGGTTTCCGTTTTGGGCACAAAGCAAGAACAGATGAAAAGCCTAAACGCCCTGCAACAATCCGCCGGCTTTATACGCTCTCATCTCGCAAAACTCATAAAACTCCGCAAATTCCCCGAACTCCACTTCGTCTTTGACGAAAACTTGCAGCACGCTGCAAGGATAGACGAAATTTTGCACGGGTTGAAAGAGAAAGGTGAGTTGTAATTATATTCTCCCCAGCACATACTCATTAAACCACCACGGAATTATTGTCCCTGGTTGAATATGCAAAGCATTATTCTTTTTCTCAGCAAAAACAGAATATTCTCTAATTTGCTCTTGTTCAGAATTATTAAAAAAGAAAACTTTGTCTGCTAATTTCACTGCTTTGAATAAATTATCCAAAGAACGCAAATATCTATCTCTTATTTTTTCCGCAGGCACAAAATGCCCGCCTTTGACAATTCTCCCCTGTATCCTTTCTAAATTAACAAAAACATCATCTGTTGCTATAAAATATAAATAAACTTTATAACTATTTTCTTTTGCAAATTTAATTTCTTCCAATTTAGATTTATGAGAAAACACAGTTTCAAAAGCAAAAGAAGAATTTGATTCAATAATCATTTTCTTTCGCAAAAATTCGGATAAAGCAGCTGATATATAAGTTGTCTCAGGCAAATTATGATTTTTCAATGAAATTATGGAATCTTTTATTTCTAAAACTTCAGATAATTTGAAATCTGTTTTCAACTGAAATGGTGAATTATCCAAAAATTCATATAAATCTGCTTCCGAGAATTTTATTGGGAAATAGCCAAAATTTAAAAATGTGTTCAAGTCAGTATTTATTATATCTGCATTTATAAAGTAATAATCCTTAAAAACATTGGTTTTCACAAAATAATTATAAAGCGTGGTTTTGCCAGAGCCATTAGGTCCGGCAAATATTCTGAGTCTCTTTACCCTATCCATCTGGCAACTCTATAACGGACGGTCCATTATAAACCACTTTGGGACGTGCTTTTGCCAAAATTTCTTTTCTGCCATCGGCATATTCTTTTATCACATTATCGTTTTCCACATAAACAATGGGTATGCCAAGCCGCTTATTTTCCGCAATAGCCAGCATACCAGCCTCAGAAAAAAACCTCTGATACTCAGCCTGCCTCGGAGTGCCTATAATTAAATCGTCATCGTTATATACGAACATATTATTAATGTAGAAAAATAATTGCCCTTAAATTTAAGCAGCTAAACTATTTTTCAAATTCGCATAAGCTATATTATACGCTTCCTTGTATGTTTTGGAAGCAAGGGCGAATTTGATTTTCTATATTCATCAAATGAAAAACCTACCCATTATTTTCGCAACCGTATTGCTCGCTTTGTTTTTCGCATCTTGCACAAGCAACGGCGATGAACCATCATCAACTTCTTCCGATAGCCAAGGCAATATATCTTCTGATAGCCAAGGCAATATGTCTGGGCAAGTTATCAATAGGGAAACGCAAAAGCCATACACAGGGAGCGGAAAAATTTATATGGCGGATGAATATAGTTCCAGAGGCAATCTCATTTTAACCGAAGAAACAATGCTTTTGGTGGGCACAATGGATAATGGCAAAATAACTTTTAATTTGCCAGAAAATGTGGATTCGCGTTTTTTGAGAAAAATTGATAATGCGCCTTCTGGAATGAATGTTGAACCCTTAGGCGTGGAAGTTTTGTTTTATACAAGTGCTTTTAGGCTTATAGATAATGGAAGAAATCATATAGGCAATGTGATGTATGGAAAATTAGGTAGAGATGAAAACCATATTATTTCATATTGCTATTTCTCGAAAGATGGAAAAATAAGTGGCATAGTGCATGATGAAGAAGGAATGGCTGTGAAATATGAAATTGATGCGAAAAAAGGTTGGAATAAATTTTATATGCAATTTGATGAAGATTCGTATGTGCTTACGACAACAGATTTGAGCAAAGCCCCAAAGGGGCTTGAGTGGATAATAGGGGAGGTATCGCACAATGATTTATTAGACGGCACTAATTATGAGGTTTCAGAAAAAGAAGATTGCAACGGAGTTGAATATAATCCTAAAATTAAATTTTGTTCAGCAGGAACTGTAAAAGACAAAGGAGAATTTGAAGATAAACGCGATGGCAAAAAATACAAGACCGTTGAAATTGGAAACCAGACTTGGATGGCAGAAAATTTAAATTATGAAATAGCCGAAAGCAGGTGCTACGACAACAATTCAGCAAATTGCGAAAAATGCGGAAAATTGTATAATTGGTTTACAGCCACAACAAAAGAAATTTGCCCAGAAGGTTGGCGTTTGCCAAATAATGATGACTGGAATACACTTGATAGAGCAGGTGGCGGTAAATTAAAAGCTAGAAACGGGCAGGAGTCCTGTAGTTGGACTGGCTATAGCTGTACTGACGATTATGGGTTTTCGGCTTTAGCGTGTGGAAGTGCTTTATATTTTGGTGATATGTATAGTTTCAAAAGCATTGGAATTTCAGGTTATTTTTGGAGCTCTACAGAATCCTCTTTTAGGGAGGATGGTGCTTATGATTATATGGCTGGTAGCCTTAATTTTGATGGAGATAAATATAATTTGCTAAGTGTACGGTGCATAAAAAGGTAGCGCCACCCAAAAGTTGGGTGTAATGTAATTTTCTATATTCTACCTATGCCTAATTCCAATCTCCCCTTTCAAGAACGCTTTGCAAATTGGTATATATCATTTGTTTGCAAAAATAAATTCAAAACTCTGGCATTCTATATTTGCTTTGCTCTTATTTGCCTGTTTCCAATAATTGTTTACCCTGGTTTGAAACTGGATGCAGATTTGTCCAAGCTCTTGCCAAATTCAACTCCTAGCGTTATTGCGCTAAAAGAATCTTACACTCGCTTTGGCAGCACAGACCGCTTTATGATAGCAATTCAGAGCGAAAATGTGGATATTGTGGATTCGCTTCAAAAAGAAATAAGGGCTTATATTGAGGAAAAATGGGTGGGCGATTTTGTTTCCACTCAAATAGACAACGACAATAAATTTTTCAAAGATAACGCTTTGCTCTACTTGCCTATTGAACATCTGGAACACATTAGAGATAACCTAGAAGAAGTGCAACTGGAAATAGGCAGAAAAAATTTGCCCTTTGTGGTTGATTTGGTGCAAAACGAGCCAAAGAAAAAGCGGGTTTGGTTTGATGCAAACATTCCGCAAGAACTGGGGCTCCCAGACGAAGCCGCTGGTGCATTTGACTCATTTTTTAAATCCGATAAAGAAGATAATGCAGATACCGCAGAAGTAGTACAAGGGCCTCCGCCCTGGGATAACAAGGGTCCTGTTCCAGAACACTTAAAAACAAGGTTCATAGGTTGCCCCAGACCAGATAGCACAGGCAAAATTTTATTCAACGGAACAGTGCAGGCAAAATTAACCCTGCCATCCACAGATTATGCCTTTGTTGGGCACATACTAGCTCGCTCCGACACTCTTTTGCAATATTTTTCAAAAAAATATCACAACTTGCCTGTACGCTTTTCTGTTGAAGGAACTTACGAAGGTTTAAAAGAAGTGGAAGATTTGCAAAACGATTCCGTTACATCTTTTGCAATAAGCCTCGTTTTAATAATAGGCATAACAATTTGGTTTTTCAGAAGCGTGAAAGGGCCTTTCCTCGTTATAGCTGCGGTGCTTTACGCCTGCCTTCCAATGCTCGCATTTACCGCCATTTTTTATGGAACCTTAAACCCATTCACAGTTTTTGTAGCCACCATAATTTTGGGCATAGGCATAGATTATTCCATACACATGCTTGGCACAACGCAAAAATTTCTTGAAAATTCCAACTTGGAAGAAGCCTTGAAAGAAGCTCAAAAAGAGATGTTTAAACCATTCATATTAGCCAGCGGAACAACAATCGCTGCGTTTTTAACGCTTTTGGCTGCGCACTTCCGTGGCTTTTACGAGTTTGGAGTTGTGGCATCTTTTGGCGTTTTGTTCAGTATGATAACCTCTTTTTTAATTTTGCCCGTGTTTGCAATCTGTTCTGGTGGAATTCCTCATGCACCAAAAAATAGCTTTTTGCCCGCAGCCTGGGACGAATCCAGAATTTTCAAATTCTTTAAACGCTGTGCCATAACCACTGCTATTTTAATCGTAATTCTATTGTTCTTTGCGCCTTATGCAGAATTTGAGCATAACCTCAATAATTTACGCAGAGAGTCCACCAAGCAAACTGCGGAAAAAGGCATTTCGGCTGGAGCAACCATTTCAAGCGGCCGCAAATCTTCTCAGCCAGCTGCAGTGATGGGTTCTAAAACAGAACAACTGGATAAACTCTACGATACTCTGATGATTCGTTTGCACAAAGAAAAAGAACCTACCTTGCGCAGTTTTTTAACCCTTAAAACATTTGTGCCCCCGCAAAATGCGCAAAAAGAGAGACTGGAAATAATAGAGGAAATTCGCGAACTCGCAGAAGCAAGGGTTTTTGACAAAGCCACCGGCGATGATTCCACCAACATAGCCGCACTGAGAAATTTAACGCAAGTTGAAAAAACCTTTGATGCCAAAGATATACCTGAATGGGCACTCGATTTGCTCAAGGAAAAAGATGGAAGTTATGGTAAAATAGGTTTTATTTACGGACGCTATGAAAGCTGGGATGCGCGCGCTGTTCATAAATTTCAAAAAGATTTCAGCAACTGGAATTTTGATGGAGAAAAACTCAGAGTATTCTCTTCGCAGTTCATTCTTTCAGATGTTATAGATTCCGTTAAGGAAGATAGTTTTAATTTGGCAATTTTAATAACTGTCATAATATTCTTAACCCTTGTGGTTAGCCTCAGAAAACCCGCTCTCTTTGCATCTGGATTTTTATCTTTTGCTTCGGGAATATTGTTCACAATCGGGCTTATGGGCTTTTTAACGCATTTCTTTGACTTTGGAAAAATAGGCATTTACAATGTTATTGTTATTCCAATGGTTTTGGGGCTAGGCATTGACTTTGCAGTTCATATCATTATGAAATGGACACATAGCAATGTTGGAATTCGCGAGCTTTTAGATACCACGGGGCGCAATGTTATGGCAAGCGCAACCACAACAGCCGCAGGCTTTGTGGGAATGCTCTTCACCGCTCACAAGGGTTTAAAAAGCATTGGCGACCTCGCCTGCATGGGAATAATGGTTTTCCTCTTTACCAGCATAATATTCTCAATATTCCTGTGCGCAACTTTGCTCAAAAGGCAGACTGCCACACAAGGGCAAAAAACGCATAAATAGCAAGCACAATAAAAACATCGAGCTTTCCTATAGGTTCGCCCCAGTGCAGCCATTTTTTGGGCGGGGCAAAACCCGCAATGGCTCCCATAATCAAGCCAAAAAAATGCCCGGGTATATCAACCTTTGAAGTTTCGTCTCCAATGCCCAAAAATACCGCAAGCAAAAACACCGCAAACCAGGGGACTATGCGCCTGCTAAAATTCTCCCTTTTCAACACCCTAACTTCAAGAGTAGCGAGAGCACCCAAACCAGCAAATACCGTTGACGAAAATCCAAGAGAAAAATAATTCTTCATTAAAAGAGCGGTTTCTAAATTTGCAGAGGCCGCCGCGAGCACTATAAAAGGAGCAATGCGGGCGAGCGGCATTTTAAAAGATATTAGAGAAAAAACAAAATAACCTGTTAGCAAATTTGAAACCAAATGATAGTTGCTTGAATGAAGCGTTTGCGCTGTGAAAAGCCTCCACCATTCTCCTTTTAAAATTTTACTCGCATCTGCTATTCCAAAATTTTCCACTCCATAATTTGAAAACTGAAAGAATGTGCAAAGCACGGGAATAAACAAAAACCAAAGCGGTTGAGTACTTGGCCTTAACATAGGGAGGGCTACTGTTTCTTTGTCCCAGTCTGGGTTTTCTTGTTTGTAGAGAGCTATTTGGGTCTCGGCGGCATAAACATCGTCTTCGTAAACAAAAAGTTCCCAAGGGCCAAGGCTGTTTTGCAAAACGAAGTGGCTTATTTTTTGGCTGCTCAGAACAAGGCTAAAATCTTTTATTATGCGAAATATGCCCTGTTCAATGCAAACCTCCATCAGTCAAACCTCACAAATTCTTCCATAGACTGCCTTTTCTTTGCGCCAATCCCTGGAACTTTTTCTAAATCTTTTGCTGTACGAAAATTGCCATTTTTTTCTCTGTAATCAATTATCTTTTGCGCAAGCGAGGGACCCACTCCTTTTATAAAACACAAGTCTTCATTGCTTGCGGTATTTATGGCAAGGGGAAATGCCGGAGCTTTCTTTTTTGGTTTCTTCTCTCTTGTATGCTTGGCAGATTTGGCAAATTCCTCTTTATCTGCTGCTATTTCATTATCAACTGTATCAGCAGCAACTGAATCTAAAACAGCCTCTTCGCTCACAGGCAAAAAAACGCTTTCCAAAGGAGAAATTTCGCTGAAAAATCCCAGTCGAGAAACACCGCCCAAGGCAAAAAGAAAAAGAGCCAAACACAAAAAACTTTTTTCTGCGCTATTCATTTTCAGTTCTACCGCTGTTTCTTTTTTCGGCCACTTTTAGCAAATGATAAAATAATGGAGCTGGTTTTAGCAAATTTGATGTGAGTTCGGGGTGAAATTGGCAGCCCACAAAAAATGGATGATCTGTTATTTCCATAATATGCATTATGCAGTCTTGTTTAGTGGAATGCCCAGAAAATAGCATTCCGTTTTCTTCTATTTTGCTAACATATCTGGGATTAACTTCGTGGCGATGCCTGAATCTCTCTCTTATTACAGAAGCTCCTTCGTAAATTTTTTCCACTAAAGAACCTTTTTTCAAAAAAACATCGTGCCCACCTTTTCTCAGCATTCCGTCTAAAACTTTAACATATTCTGGGCCTGGCAAATATGCAATGACAGGTTCTTTTACCTCTATGCCCTCAGATTCAACTTCCATAGTGCCCGCAAGCGGCAAGCCGCATTTATGGCGGGCAAATTCCACAACCGCGAGCTGCATTCCATATCCAATCCCAAGAAAAGGAATTTTCATTTCGCGAGCTGCGTGTATAACAGAAATTTTCCCTTCCATTCCACGCTTGCCCAAACCGCTCGGCACTATAACAGCATCAACATCTGCAAGCTGGTTTTTTATGTATTCCAAATTATTTGTGTTTTCAGATTTTTCAAGATGTTCCGTGTCTATCATTTTCAAATTGCAAGCGAGGTTCAAATGCGTAGCGGCGTGATTTATAGCTTCTCTAATGCTCGCATAAGAATCTTCCAACTTGGTGTATTTTCCGCACAGAGCAATTTTCAGCGTTTTCTTAGGCTCCTTGTAATTTTTTCTGCTAACCTCAACAAGTCGTTTCCATTCGTTCATTCTGGGGGAATTTGCGCCTGCTAGTTTTAATTTTTTAAATATTATGTCTAAAATTCCCTCTTCTTGAAAACCAAGCGGAATTTCATAAACAGATTTTACATCAAGTTCTGATATAACATTTTTGCTGGGAATATTTCCGTAAAGCGCAATTTTCTCTTTGATTTTTGGAGTTAGCTGCTTGCTGCAACGGCCTATTATCATATCTGGGTAAATTCCCTTTTCATTCAAATCGCGAACAGACATTTGAGTTGGTTTTGATTTTTGCTCTTGAGTGCCAGTTGGAATTGGAACATAGGTTAAATGCGCAAAAAGACATTTGTCTGGCCCAACTATGTGCGAAAGCTGGCGAGCAGCTTCTATGTAGAATTCATTTTCCAAATCCCCCACCGTGCCGCCAATTTCAACAAGTAATATATCCGCATTTTCTTTGCTAGAGATTCTAAAAAAATGGTCTTTTATAACATCGGTCACGTGCGGAATGAATTGAATTGTTGTGCCAGCATAAACACCTTGTTTTTCTCTCTCCACCAAAGTAGAGAACACCTTGCCCATAGTTAAGTTCCACTCAGATTTGGCATTTATTCCCAAAAAACGCTCATAATGACCAAAATCCATATCAACTTCGCCGCCATCATCTAAAACAAAAACCTCGCCGTGCTCAATTGGGTTCATAGTGCCGGGGTCAACATTCAAATAGCCATCGCATTTTACCGGAACCACGCGAAAACGAGAGAGAAGCGCACCTATGGATGCTGCTGCCACTCCCTTGCCAAGACCGGACAAAACTCCGCCTGTGATAAATATAAATTTGCTCTTTCCGTTGTAACAGCTATCACTCATATAAAATCCCAAAGTAGAAAATATCAATCTATCCATGCGGTCTCCAAGGCTCTGTATTGAATTGCCTCTGCAAGGTCTGCTCTCTCTACCCTGCTGCTCTGCCTCAAATCTGCAATGGTGCGGGCAACTTTTAGCATTCTGTCGTAACCCCTGTGGCTCATTCGCCATTTTTCCGCAGCTTTCATCGCAAAATTTTCCGATTCGCTCTCCCAAAAAAGAATGTCTTTAAGGGTTTTGCCATCTAAATGCCCATTGCGAAAAATTTTTCTCCCACCAAGCCGCTTTTCTTGAATTTCGCAAGCTGCCTCAACACGTTTTTGTATTTCCAATGAATTCTCACCGCCGCCGCTCAATCTGTTTTCATCTATTGGAACAGAGGGAACCGACACTTGAAGGTCTATCCTATCTAACAAGGGGCCAGATACCTTGGCTCTGTAGCGTTTTATGGCTTCGGGCAGGCAGCGGCAATCTCTGCGTTTGTCCATTGCATAACCGCAAGGGCAAGGATTCATAGCCGCACCCAAAACAAAATTTGCCGGAAAATTTATGCTGCCCCGCGCTCTGTTCAAGCGAATTATGCCCTCTTCCAAAGGCTGCCTCAAACTTTCAAGTGCCGCTCGCTGAAACTCCGGCAACTCATCCAAAAAAAGAACCCCATTGTGAGCGAGGCTTGCCTCGCCTGGCCTGAGCTTCATTCCACCAACAAGAGAGGCAACAGTTGCCGTGTGATGCGGCGACCTAAAAGGGCGGCTTTTCATTAAGCCTTCGTTAAAATTAAATGTTCCCGCGCACGAATGTATTATTGTGCTTTCTAAAGATTCGCTTTGGCGCATAGCCGGCAAAATGCCCGGCAAACAACGTGCAGAAAGTGTTTTTCCAGAACCAGGCGAACCCACCAAAAGAAAATTATGTGCTCCGGCAGCAGAAATTTCAAGGGCGCGTTTAACATTTGCCATTCCATACACTTGAGAAAAATCTGGGATTTTGTTCTGGGTTGCAGAAATAGAACTACATTCTGGGTAGGAGCAATAAACCAGTTCAGGTTTCTGCAACCCATTTAAACATTCTTCCAAAGTCTTTGGAGCTATAACTTTAAGCCTATCCACGCAAGTTGCTTCCTGCGCATTTTCGTGAGGAACAACGAGAACAGTTTGCGGCGCACTGCGGGCAAGGTTTGCCGCAACCGCCAAAACTCCGTGCACAGGGCGCAGTTTGCCATCCAAAGAAAGCTCGCCCAAAAACAAAAAATTTTCAAGCTCGCTAACTACAATTTGTTCCGTTGCAGTTAATATTCCAATAGCAAGTCCCAAATCAAAAGCAGCACCTTCTTTGCGCAAATCCGCAGGCGACATATTCACGGTCATTCTGGTGGAGCAGCCGTAAAACCCGCAACTTCGCATAGCGGCAACCACTCTTTCCCTTGCCTCTCGCACAGCATTATCTGGCAAACCCACAAGCGAAAACCCCGGAAGCCCCGAAGTGCTATCCACCTCTATTTCCACAGGGATTGCCTCTATGCCGCGCAGTGCCGCGCTTTTTATTCTCTGAAACATTATGCAGCGGCAATCTCTTGATATTTCTCCAATACGCATTGCTCAATATGCTCGCGCAATTCCTTGTTAAGCGGATAGAAAATTGAGTGGTAATCCTCTTCTTTGTTGCGCGGGTCTATCGGATAAGAAACAAAAAAACCGTTCACCCCATCCACAACTCTAAGCCCAGTGAGCTGGAGCTGCTCGTTTAGCGTTACCCTAGCATAAGCCTTTGTTTTTCCGCTAGATTCTTTAAATGGATATACTTGCACATTGGTGCAAGTGAGTACATCAAAGAAAGATTTAGATTCTTTTTTCATAAGAAACCTCTTGTTAAATTTTCTATAATAAAAACAATTTCCGTGCCAATCAAAAAACCGCATTTCCACTTTAATTTCGCAGTTTTAAACTGTCTAAAAAGTGTTTAAACAGTGTTTAAACACTTTTTGGACAGTTGCCTGAAATTTACTATCTTTTTAAATATGATTTTTAGCAATAGAAATGCAATACCCCTTGCGGCAATGCTGTGCATATCTTTGCTATCCTCTTGTACTAACGACAGTGAAACCTCGCGAATAAGTGGTTCTTGCAATATAAATGATTACAGAACCAAGAAAATCGGTAACCTAGTTTGGATGACGGAAAATTTTGACTGCGATGTTGCAGGTAGCGTATGCTATGGCAATGACACAGCCAACTGCAACATATATGGTCGTCTTTACAACTGGAAAACGGCAATAGTTGTTTGCCCTACTGGTTGGCATTTACCCAGTGATGTAGAATGGGATGATCTCATATATTTTGTCGGAGACTCTGTCTCAGGAATTAAATTAAAGGCTAAAAATGGTTGGATCGAAGGCGGTAATGGCACGGATACATACGGTTTTTCCGCCTTGCCGGGTGGCATCGGCTCTCCCGATGGCAATTTCAGAGATGTAGGCGAATACGGCGTTTGGTGGAGTTCAAAGGAATGCTACGAATACGACGCCTACGGCAGGCTAATGTATTATGACTACGATTACGCCTTCTACAGTGTCGGCGGCAAGGAAATCTTGTTAAGTGTCCGTTGCGTGAAAGACTAAGTTCTGATTCAGACAATGTTAAGAATCCATTACAAATCCGTTACGAATTTTCTATATTTAAATTAGGAGGCATATTATGAAATATAAGTGCTGGTGTGTGTTTTTCGCGAGCTTGTTGGCTCTTGCCTGTAGTAATAGTAATAATGCTCACGAACCAAATGTTGATATTTCTTCGTCTTCTGATATTGCAGCAGAACCTTCAAGTAGCAGCAGTGATGCCTCCTCTAGCAGTGCCATTGCAAGCAGCAGTTCCAATGGTTCTATCAGCTCCAGCAGTTCCGTGAGCGCAGAATCCAGCTCCAGTTCCAGCGATGGCGTATCCAGCTCCAGCGAGTCTAGCAGTAGCGTAGCTGCAAGTAGCAGCTCCAGCAGCCTTGGCAGCAGTTCAAGCAGTCTTAGAAGTTCTGCGAATGTGTCTGCATCTAGCTCTAGTGGAGGTGTATCTAGCAGCAGAGGGTCTAGCAGTAGTGCAAATGTAGCTGGCAGCAGCGGCTCTTTATCAAATGGAACTAGGTTCACTCCAGATATGCTAGGGCTAACACCAGGAGCAACCACTGCAAGCGTAAATCTAAATTGGATTTCAGATAGAATCACCAACAATACAACACAAGTTCGCCTTTTAAATGCAAGCGGCGGTCTTGTAAAAACTTTTACCGGAACAGTAGCAAACGCAACAACAGGCAAGTCTCATCACAAAGCTACCATTACCGACTTAACCCCTAACACGAGTTATAAATACTCCGTATCCAATAACGGCACCGATTGGAGTTATGAATACAATTACAAAACTCCTGCCAGCGGTGCTTTCATATTTGCCTTAGTAGCAGACCCACAAGTTACCACTGGTAACCAAGATTCTAATACCGACCCTAAAGCCTCACCTGCTACTACCGCTCAAGGCTGGAAGGATATTGTTAAAAGAATAGCTGAAAAAGAAGCTACATTTATACTCTGCGCGGGAGACCAAGTTGATGGCGGCATAACCTATAAAGAAGACGAATACAAAGTATTCTTTGCCCCTGAGGAATTGCGCAACATTCCTCTTGCTCCAGTAATTGGCAACCACGATTTGCACACTGAACATTTCAATCATTTCAATATGCCTAATATGCCTTCTTCTATTCAAGCATACAATATGTATAGCGGGAAAGTTGGCAATTATTACTATCTCTATAACAACCTTCTCATTGTAGCATTGAACACTGGTTATCTTCAAAAAAGCGATAATACGGCAGCAGCCGTGGCAGAATACAAGAAAACTATTGAAGCCGCAAAAACTGCCCATAGCGGAAAATACGATTGGCTCATTGTTCAGCACCATAAATCCACCACAAGTATTTCTGCCCACTCCGCAGACGAAGATATTGGGTTTCTTATAGAAAATGGTTTGGAAAAATTGTTTACAGACCAAGGCGTTGACTTAGTTATTGCTGGGCACGACCATATACACGTTAGGAGCCATCTTATGAAATGGGATGCGTCAAAAGGTTATAGCGTTAGGAGCACAGATAATAAAGGCACCGTATATTTAACATTTACAACCGCAAGCGGAGTAAAATACTACCCTCCTCTCTTTATTCTTAAAGAGGGTCAAGAAAATGCCGGACCCTTCACTGAGAAATATCCAGTACTTGTAAATGGGAAAAGAGGTGCTTCTGAATTAAGAAATGCCAAAGCTGCAGATACAACTACGTGGCCGCTATCAACAGCTTTTTTCGTGAAACAGTCTGGCTATAGAATGCCTAACTACACGCCAAATTACACCATATTTGAGGTAAATGGCAAAACAATCAAGGCAACAACTCGCACCTCAGAAGACAAATTGGTAGATGAATTTACCCTAACACCAAAAGGACCAAGATAATTGAATTTTCTATATTCTGTGCAATGCCTTTTGGAACCATAAAACAACCCCTGCCTTGCGTTGGTAAGAGAAACACGCTCTCTATTTGCATGATTGTTAAAAACGAGGAAGCAAATATAGCGCGTGCTATTCAAAGTTTTTTGCCTTTTGCAGACGAAATTATTGTAAACGATACAGGTTCAACAGATAGAACCATTGAAATTGTAAACTCATTTCCAAAAACTATTTTAATGCAATCCGAGTGGATTGGAGATTTTGCATATTCGCGCAATTTGAGTTTTGAAAAAGCCACCTGCCCTTGGATTTTATGGATGGACGCAGACGACTACGTTCCGCCAGACCAAGTAAAATCTTTTCTCAATTTAAAGACAACTCCTCTAGACCGCATGATTTCTTTTACCGTATGCAACACAGAAAATGGCAAGCCAACGGGAATGAGATTTATGCAAGCGAGGATGTTCCCCAACCACCCAAAAATTCGCTTTGAAGGACGCATACACGAAAGCGTGATAAATGCGGCAGCCAATTTGGGTTTAAATATTGTGAACACAAATATTTTAATTTGGCACATGGGCTACGAAACCGCAGAAATACGTGAAAAAAAAGCAAAGAGAAATTTGGAAATTCAACTAGCAGACCCAGACCAAGAAAAACGCATAGAAGGCTTGCTAGAGCTAGGTGACTCCTACTCAGTGCTAAAAGATTTTGACAAAGCAATAGAATATTACAGACTAGCCTCAGAATTTCCCTGCACTGCAGACCAAATGGCACTCAAAAATGGCTCTATGAACAAACTTGGGCGGCATTTAGCTGCACAAAATAAACATGAAGAAGCACTAGAAGTATTTGAAAAATGCACAAAGCAATTTCCAAAAAACGAAGAAGCGTATTATTGCATTGCCACAATTTTAATGACACAGAAAAAAATAAAAGAGAGCATGCCATATTTTAGAAAAGTGTTAACCCTAAAACCAGATGTTTCAAGCAACGGCACAAATTATTTCACAATAAAACAAGATACTCTAAAACATTTGAGCCACTGGGAATTTCAGGAAGGAAATTTTAAGCTCTCAAAAAATTATGCAGAAGAAATTCTAAAAGGAGATAAAGACAACCAAGAAGCAAAATTTTTGCTTGAGCGAGCGCAGAACGCATTGCAAAGCAAAAACGACAAACGCCCCTTGCTCTCCCTTTGCATGATTGTTAAAAATGAAGAAAAAAATATAGGTGAGTGCCTAAAATCTGCCAAAGACCTAGCAGACGAAATTATAGTGACAGATACAGGCTCAATAGATAAAACCGTTGAAATAGCAAAGAGCTATGGCGCAAAAATAGAGCATTTTGAGTGGACAAAAGATTTTTCTGCAGCGAGGAATCATTGCATTTCAAAAGCCACGAGCCGCTGGATAATTTGGATAGATGCAGACGATAGACTGCCGGAGAGAACTGTCAAAGAGTTTCGCAAAATACTGAGCAAAGAAACCCCAGACAAAGCTTTCTACTTTGAAGTTCGCGATAGCAGAGGCACAAAATTTTTGCAAATCAGGGCATTCCCCAACAAAGAGCAAATAAAATTTGAAGGTCGCATACACGAGCAAATTTTGCCCAGCATTCGCAAGCTAGGGCTTGCAGAAGTTAAACTGCCTTTAGAAATTATCCACACCGGATACGATGATCACGAGCTTCTAAAAGCAAAGCAACTGCGCAATTTGGAACTTTTCAAAGAGCAATTCCCGGGCGAAAAAGGAATGAATCCGCTTGATATGTATCATTACGGAACTTGCTACAGCATTCTGGGCGAATATGATAATGCGCTTAAATGGCTAAGAGAATCTTTGAAAGAAGCAAAGGCTAAGGGCTACAACGAATTGCTTGTTATTTTGCCTTATGATATAGCAGGCATTTTAGAGCAGCGGGGAGATTTGGAAGGCGCGCTTGAAACGCTGGAACTCTCTTTAAACGAAAATACTCCGTTTGAACCCACAATGCTTAAAAAAGCTCAAATTTTGGGAATGCTGGGAAAAAACGAAGATGCGGTAAAACTGTTTGGCTACTGCGCCGTTCTCATTCCAAGAACCAGTGCTCTGCCGGCTAACATTGCGCAAATAAGGGTGAATTCTTTGCAATTTTTAGCTGAATACTGGAAAAAAACCGAGCATATTCCCATTGCAATAGAAATTCTCAAAATTCTTAAAAACATGATGCTAGAAATGCCCTATAATCCCCTTTCTCTAGCGGAGATTTACATAGCGAGGGATAAGGCAATTGAAGCCCTTGACAATTTGGAATTTTTGAAAAAAGACTTGGAGCACACACCCGAATTCGCATTTCTTTACGGTCAAGCCTTGGTACTCACAAACAATATTCAAGAGGCAATAAAGATAGTTTCAGCTGCAAAAGAGACATTTCCGCAAAACGAAGACCTTGCAAAGCTAGCAAACGCAATGGGTATCTAATTTTTTGCTATATTAGTATAAGAAGGTCTTTAAAATGGGGTTCTTTATGAATAAGGTAATTTATGCAACATTCCTATGTTGTTTTATGTTTTTTTCGGTTGCTCAGGGTGCGGTTAACTATCCTTATCCGCAAAATAAAAGCTACGGCAATTCAACAATAAATACAACTGCATCTAATGCCAGCACAACCTTAAAAGCCAAGTTTGACGATTTTTACAGCAGATTTTACGAAGAAGGCAACTGTAGCGGCACTAAAGACTGCGCTCGCATCAAATTTGATGATGGAAGCAAGACTGTTTCCGAGGGCATAGCTTATGGTATGCTGATGATGGTTTATTTTAGCACTACTACAACAAGCTATCAAACTCAATTTGACAAGCTATGGAAATATTATAATAAATGGAAAAACGCCAGTGGTTTAATGAGTTGGAAAATAGAAGGTTTTAGCAGGGTTGACCCAAGCGATGCAACATATTCCAATTCCGCTTCCGATGCGGAATTTGACACTGGCGTTGCCCTTGTAATGGCATATTATCAATTCGGAGACCAAAAATATCTAGACGATGCCAAGGCTTTAATCGCAACGATTAGGCAGCAAGAAATTAGCCCGAATAATTTGCATAAACCAGGTGCCGAGTGGTCCGAAGAAAGAAATCCCAGCTATATTAGCCCTGCAGCCTTTGAAATTTTCAAACAAATTGAAGGCCTCGCCACATCTAAATCTAAATGGGAAGCTGTTATAACCGCAAACTACGATTTGCTCACAAAAAACAATAACAAAGCCAGCTCAGGTTTATTCTCCGACTGGTGCTCAGATGATGGAACTCCAAGCTCCAAAGGTACAAACTATAGCTACGATGCTGCTCGTGTTCCTTGGCGTTTGGCTTGGGCTAATGCGTGGTTTGGACATTCAGTTGCTAAAACCTTGCTTGGAAAAGTTGTCTCCGCGAATAAATCAAGCTATCCAAATAACGCAACATTTGTAGGACCATTTATGAACGCTTATTCTGTTGCTTCTTCAAATCAATCAGAAATGAATAGTCGCTGGAATACATTGATGGGTTTCTCTGGTGACTCTTATTACAATACCGCTTTGCAGGTTTTAACAGGCTTGCTCGCAAGCGGAAATATGCCAAACTTGAAAGCCTTGAAAGGCGATAATTGCTGCACTGGTGGTAGCACGGTAGCTGGTTTGCAAATAGATAAACTTGATAGGGCTGGAAGCGAAACCGTAGCAGACAGAAATTTTGCAAGAACTTGGGAGCCTTGGTATGTGTTTACGGATAAGGGCGATAAAGGTAAATCCACTATAAAAAACACCACATTTAAAAACATAACATATAATAAAACAACTAAGCAATGTGAAGAAATAACCGATTATAACGTAGTTATGCAAGACGGCAGTGATTGGACTGTTAAAATAGACCAATATACTCTTGATAAAGGTGACTTTAAGTACGAACCTTATGTAACCATAGGTTTAGATGCCGTGAATAATGGTTCAGGTTATAAGCTCTCAAACTGTACAGGTGGTTTCAAATATAAATACAAAGGAGCAAAACACAATTTTAAAACGATATTAAAAACAGTTGAAGACTACAATTACCATCAAATGGAGGTTTCAACAGCCACCACCGCTTGGACAGATGTAGAAGTGCCAACAGCAGAATTGAAACAGGAGCCTTGGGGAGATAAAGTCAACTTTAATCTAGCTGACATAGAAGCGTTTTCTTGGGAAGTTAAAGGTGGGCTTTCCGCAACTACGGGTTCTTTGGCAATAAAAGATTTCTATTGCATTGGCACCAACCTAACTTTCCCCGCCGAAAAGCCAGCATCTCAATGCAGTGGCGGAGGCACTAGCAGCTCAAGTTCAGTGAGAAGCAGCAGTTCAAATGCAACCGGTGCCCTTAGCTCAAGTTCAGTTAGGAGCAGCAGCTCAAACGCAACCAATTCAAATTCAAGTTCGTCTAGAAACAGCTCTAGCTCGGCAATAATCGGCGGTTCAAGTTCAAGCGCAACGGCTTCTTCTTCTAGCGGTAGCAATAACAATAGCAGTAGCAGCAGCGATGACGAAACGCCAATTGTTTTGCCGCAAATTGTGCACAGTAACGCCCTTAACCCAATGCTGGGCAGCGTAAACTTGCAAACCATTAACAACGCTGCAATTCAAATTTTTGATTTGAAAGGCAGTTCCATTCGCAAATTAAGGTTTGAGCCTGGCAACTATGTTGTGCAATTAGCAGACTTGCCGCAAGGCTTGTATGTTGTTAAAGCAACTAGCTCGTCTTGGAAGCAAACTGTTAAAGTGATGGTGAAATGATAAAATAATCCCCCCTTTTATTACTATATTACTGTAGTGATGGTCTTTAAAGGGGGTTCTTTATGAATAAGGCGATTTTCGCAACTATTTTATGTTGCTTTGCGTTTTTTACGGTTGCAAGTGGTGCGGTTAATTTTCCTTATCCGCAAGAGAGCAGTTACAGCAACGGGGCTATAGTTACATCTAGCGAAGCATCTGCTGCCCTAAAAGCCAAATTTGAAAGTTTTTTTGGCTCTCACTACGAGAACAGCAGCGACAATACAATGGGTAGAATAAAATGGGACACCCAAACCCAAACTGTTTCCGAAGGCATTGGCTACGGTATGATAATGATGGTTTATTTCAGCGATGCTTCCAGAAGCTATCAAGCCGAGTTTGATAGGCTTTGGAAATATTACAATAATTTTCTGAACCAAAACGGTCTTATGAACTGGAAAATAAACGGCTTTACCGGTGTTGCCGAGAGAAATGCCGCAACCGATGCCGAGTTTGATGTAGCCTTTGCCCTTGAAATGGCCTATTACCAGTTCGGAGACCAAAAATACCTAGACGATGCCGCAACTTTAATTGGAAAAATAAAGCAAAAAGAAATGGAAACCAGTGGCCTTCACAAACCCGGAGATATGTGGAACAGCAAAAGAAACCCCAGCTATGTTAGCCCGGCTGCTTTTGAACTTTTTAAGAGAGTTGACGATACTTTTTGGACAACTGCCCTATCCAAAAACTATGCCTTGCTGAAAGCCAATCAAAATCAAACCACAGGGCTTCCTTCTGACTGGTGTAACGATAATGGCGGCCCTATTGACAACAATAATTTTGGTTATGATGCTTCACGCGCTCCTTGGCGTTGGGCTTGGGGTTATGCTTGGTTTGGTCATCAAGATGCAAAAGACTTGTTAGATAAACTAGCTGCTTGGGTAAGCACCAAAGAGCCAAAAGACATAAAAGGAGGAAATTCAATGAGTGTATCAACTGGGCAAGGTGGAACCGACAACAATTCAACATTTATAGGGCCTTTGCTGAATTCTATGCAAGTAAGTAGCAGCTATCAAGATAAAATAAATACCTATTGGGCAGAATTAATTAAGAAAAACGAAGCCTCTTATTTCAACAAATCTATGCAGCTTTTAACAGGCCTTTTGGCAACTGGCAATATGCCCAACTTAAAAGCCCTGTCAGAAACACCATCTAGTTCAAGCTCCGAGCCATCAAGTTCAAGCGAAGAAGCACCTTCCTCTAGCAGTAGCAGCGAAGACAACACGCCAATTGTTTTGCCGCAAATTGTGAAGAACTTGGAAAATAATGCCACAGTTCAAATTTATGATTTGAAAGGCAATCGCGTTGAACAATTAGCAAATTTGCCAAAAGGTTTGTATATTGTAAGGGTAATTAGCGCATCCTCTAAACAAACTTTCAAAATTGTTGTGAAATAATGGAGTTATCTATATTCTTACCTGATGCAGATCAACAACATACGAAATTTTAGCATAATAGCTCACATAGACCACGGCAAAAGCACACTTGCAGATAGGCTTATTGAGCTAACTGGCACTGTTTCCAAAAACGAAATGATGGAACAGCTTTTAGACGATATGGACTTGGAACGCGAGAGGGGCATAACCATAAAAGCCCACGCCATAAGAATGGTTTATGAGAAAGGGGGCAAAGAATATCTGTTCAATATGATAGACACCCCTGGGCACGTGGATTTCACCTACGAGGTTAGCCGCTCACTTGCCGCTTGCGAAGGCGCAATTTTGGTTGTTGATGCCTCGCAGGGCATAGAAGCGCAAACGCTTTCAAATTTATATTTGGCAATGGATAATAACTTAGCCATTATTCCAGTTATAAATAAAATTGATTTACCCGGCGCAAACCCAGATGCAGTAGCGCACAGCATTGGCGAACTGCTGGGATATGACCCCGACAAAATCCCACGCATAAGTGCAAAATCCAACATAAATGTAGAAGAGGTACTTGAAAAAATAGCAGACGAAATTCCACCTCCAAAAGGAGATTCCTCTGCCCCGCTCAAAGCTCTTGTATTTGACTCCGTTTACGATTCTTATAGAGGCGTTATAAGTTATATACGAGTTATGGAAGGAACCATAAAAGCCGGAACAAAAATACGAATGATGAAAACGGGCGGCGAATATATGGTGACCGAAGTTGGCACCTTCTCAATGAAACGCGATGCCAAGCCTTCACTCGGTGCCGGAATGGTGGGTTATGTTCTTGCAAACATAAAAACTTTATCCGATGTGAAAATAGGCGATACCTTAACAGACTGCGCAAACCCTGCTGCCGAACCTCTTGCGGGCTACAAAGAAGTTAAGCCTATGATTTTCAGCGGCATTTATCCCATAAACCCCGAAGACTACAAAAACCTGCGCGAGGCTTTAGAGAAACTGAAACTAAACGATTCCGCCCTTGTTTGGGAACCCGAAAGTTCCGGCGCGCTTGGCTTTGGATTTCGCACTGGATTTTTGGGGCTTTTGCATATGGAAATTGTGCAAGAACGCCTAGACCGCGAATTCAATGTGGATATAATAACCACCGTTCCAAACGTGGAATACCGCGTTTATATGACAAGCGGAGAGATGATACCAATAGAAAGCCCAAGCAAACTCCCGGATGCAAGCCGCTACGACCATATAGAAGAACCCTATATAAAAGCGCAAATTTTCACGCCCAAAGACTACGTTGGCCCCCTTATGCAGCTTGCAGAGGAAAAACGCGGAACATTCGGCACAATGGAATACTTAGACGAAAACAAGGTTATTTTGCATTACGAACTCCCGCTTGCAGAGGTTATGTTTGATTTTTACGATAGATTAAAATCCGTGAGCAGAGGCTACGCAGGTCTTGATTATGAACAAGCGGGCTACAAAGAAAATCCTCTGATTAAATTGGATATCCTTTTGAACGGAGACCCTGTTGACGCATTTTCCGTTATTATCCACAAAGAAAAAGCCCAGCACTACGCACAGGCGATTTGCGTAAAATTAAAAGACCTAATTCCACGCCAACAATTTGATGTTGCAATTCAGGGTGCTATAGGTGGCAAAATAATAAGCCGCACAACAGTTAAAGCGGTTCGCAAAGACGTGCTTGCCAAATGCTATGGCGGAGATATAACCCGCAAACGCAAGCTATTGGAAAAACAAAAAGAGGGCAAAAAGCGAATGAAGAATATAGGTTCCGTTGAGGTTCCTCAAAAAGCATTCTTAGCTGTGCTTTCGCTCTCCAGCCCAAGCGGGCAAAGTGGCGATGATGATGATTAAAGCGGAATATTTCCGTGTTTTCTCTTTGGGCCCTCTTGGTGTTTTGTTGACAAAGCCCTTAAATGCGCCAAAAGAATTCCGCGAGTTTTTGAAGGTTCAATAACATCGTCAACATAGCCGCGAGATGCTGCAATGGTGGGGTTTGCAAACTTATCTATATATTCCTGTTTGCATTCTTCCCTTTTTGCATCTGCATCGCCGCCTGCTTCTTTAACCGCATCAATATCTTTTTTGAACACTATATTAACTGCACCACCTGGCCCCATAACCGCTATTTCTGCACCTGGCCAAGCTGCAACAAAGTCTGCACCCAGATGTCTGGAACACATGCAAATATATGCGCCACCATAACTTTTTCTCAAAATAACCGTTAATTTTGGAACGGTTGCCTCTGCATAAGCATAGAGCAATTTTGCGCCGTGCCTAATTATGCCGTTGTATTCTTGGTCTGTGCCCGGCAAAAATCCAGGGACATCCACAAAGGTCACCAAAGGTATGTTGAAGGCATCGCAAAAACGCACAAAGCGTGCCGCTTTGTCGCTTGCGTTCACATCTAAGCAACCCGCAGACTCACGTGGGTTATTCGCAACAATGCCAACAGAGGTGCCACCGAGCCGCCCAAAACCTATTATAACATTGCGGGCATAAGTCTCTTGCAATTCCAAAAATGAATGTATATCCAAAACATTTCTGATAACTTCGGACATATCGTAGGGTTTTGAGGCATCTGCCGGAACAAGCTCTTCTATATCTGCGGGCATTTCCAAATTAACCGCAGAATTTACGGAAGGCGGAATTTCCACATTGCTGCTCGGTATATAAGAGAGCAATTTTTTTACCCAGTCCAAAGTATCTTGGTCGTTTTCGCCAACGTGGGCAACAACTCCGCTTTTGCTGGAGTGCATCTCTGGGCCGCCAAGGGCTTCCATACTAACGTTCTCTCCAGTCACGGTTTTGATAACCTCAGGGCCTGTTATGAACATATAAGAGGTATCTTTTACCATAACCACAAAATCTGTTATGCCAGGGCTATAGACCGCGCCTCCGGCGCAAGGTCCCATTATCACAGATATTTGGGGAATCACTCCGCTCGCGCGGGTGTTTCGCATAAAAATATCGCCATAGCCGCAAAGAGCGCCTATGCCCTCTTGCACTCTTGCGCCACCAGAATCGTTCATAGAAACAAAGGGTGCGCCGTTTTGCAGAGCCATATCCATAAGGCTTGCGATTTTTTTGCCGTGCATTTCGCCAAGCGAACCGCCCAGAACTGTGAAATCTTGTGCTGCGGCATATACCAAACGCCCATTTACAAGCCCAAAGCCCGTCACCACTCCATCGCCTGGTGTCTTTTTTTTGCCAAGCCCAAAAAACTCATTGCGAAGCTCTATATATGCTCCAACTTCCACAAAGGTTCCGGGGTCAAAGAAATACTCTATGCGTTCCCAAACAGAGAGTTTGCCTTTTTTGTGCTGCTTGTCAATGGCATCTGCACCACCTCCAAGCCTCATATTGTTTTTTTTAGCATTCAAAGCCTCAATTTGGGCTGCATAAATAGGGTCTTTAGACAAATTACACCTCTCCAGTTGAATGCTAAAAATATAGTAAATGCTCACCTAACTGGCACGCGCAATATCTCCTTTTGGCTTTCAAACTGGACTTTTACAATATACAAGCCTTTGGGCAAATCGCCAAGCATAATGGAGTAGCTGCCGCTTGAAAATTCGTGACTGCGTATGGATTTTCCGTTTAGGCTAAACACTTCTACATTTGCCGTTTTGGAAACTTGCAAATTTACGCCGTTTTTGATTGCAAGGGCACCGTTGTTTGCTGGTTGCCGCGAGATGGATATTATTGGGGTATCTTCTCCTTCGCTGCTGGAGCTGTTGCCGCCGTCTATGGAGCTGCTGGAGCCACCGCTGACAACTGCACTAGAGGAGCTGCTGCCAGCTCTGGAGCTGCTGGAACCACCGCTGCCACTTACACTAGAGCTACTGCCTCTGGAACTGCTGGAACTGCTGTTAGCTCTAGAGCTGCTAGAGACGGTGCCGGTAGAATTGCTAGATGTACCGCCTGTACGACATTTGAAAGTGGGCTTTGGTGGCAAAGTCATGGTACCAAGGCATTTGAAATTTTTTATAGCCAAAGAACCTGTATTTGCAGATAATCCTGTTCCTCCAGCAGTCGAAGATCCTATAAGCTCCCAAGCCCAAGCACGGACTTTTTTAAGGTCAAAAGCTGTTGTAGTCGTTACCCAAGTCGGTTGCTCTAATTCCCCTGAAGGTACTGAAACTGTTGTCCAATCTGAAGGTGAAGCAGTTGTGATATTTTTATAATGGTCTTCTCCGCTACCCTCTTTAATAGCAGAACTCAATACTTTGAATCTGTGAGCAGAACCCTTAAATTGGTAGCTAAAGCCGTTTGTGCATTTTGAAAGGTCATAACCGTTTTGATTTTTTTTAGCATCCAAACCTAATCCTACAAATGGCTCGTACGAGTATGTTCCCTTGTCAAGCGTGTAGCTTGGAATTCTAACAGCCCAATCATTGTCAGGACTAGTACCTTGAAGAACTACGCGATAACTGTCAATTTCTTTGCAATCATTGTTTTCATCTTTGGCTTTGAATGAAACATTGGTTATTTTAGAATTAGCTTGACCTTTATCAGGTTTGCCGTCTTTGTATCCAGCTTCTTTATCTGTATAGGCATACCAAGCTTCCCAAAGAGCAGATAAACTTCTATCATCTTCGCTATCGCTTCCTGCACTAGCAAGCCTGTCTAATGTAGTGGAGTTTCCGTCACCGCCTCCTACGGGAGGCATATTTGTGCCACAACCAGAAGATGAAGCACAAGCCTTTAAGTTTGGCATATTGCCACTGGCGAGCAAGCCTGTTAAAAGCAACATAGATTGGTTGTAATAAGAAGCATCGGCTGTGCCAGTTTGACCTATCATAGTGCTGAAAAATGAATTTAATTTAGTTTGATAACTGCTACTATTCATCAGAGCGCACATTAAAGAACCGATGTAACTGGAATTGGAATTTCCACTCGAAGGTAAAGTTCCATTCAAATCAATAGGTCCTTTAATTTCTGTGGCAGTTTTTCCATTTACCCAGCTACCTAATGTACTGAGCAAAGTACCTGCACTTGAATGTGCTGAATTCCCACCAAACCAAGCTTTTGCCGTAGCCCAACGCCAAGGAGCACGAACAGCATCTTGCCCGTATTTTGTGCCACTATATCCGCAAGCTGAGCATTGCTGGGGAGTACCGCTAGTATTTGCCCAATCGGAGGGCAAGCCACTTGTGGTGTTTCTATTGCTTGTTAAAAAGCTATAATTTTTTGTAATAATGTTATCCCAAGCCGAATTTCCCTCTACTTCTTTGAATATTTGAAAAGCCGCTGGAGCAACATAGCTAGGATTTCTATTGTTGTCTGCCGTACCACCCCAAGAATCACCTGGCAGATGCAAACCGTTGCCATCAAAATCTTTGGTTCTTATTGCTGCTATCAAAGTTTTTGCAGCAGTTTCATATTCTGTTTTGTCAAACTGATAACGAGCCATTACCAATGCAAGAGCAACGTCAAAATCTGCATCGGAAGCAGAGCCCGTTTGATTAGCACTGCTAAAACCTTGAATTTTCCAATTCATAAGCCCATTGTTGTTACTCCACTTTTTGTAATAATTCCACAATTTGCCAAATTCTTCTTCATAGCTTTTGGTAGCATCACTGAAATAAACCGCCAACAACATGGCATAGCCTATTCCTTCGCTAACGGTGTAATCTGCGTCTCCTGGTTTGTCTGGGTCAAAAAACTTTATACGAGCTTGATCGCCACTCGCCACATAAAAATCTTTAATATAATTTTGGAATTTGGCTTTTAAGTCTGCATCTGCGGTTGAGTTTACCGCATTTATGGTGCTATTGCCATAATTTTTCCTTTGCGGATACGGAAACTTAACCGCAGAATACGCAAGAAGCACTGCGAGAGCCAATATGACCGTTATTTTTTTGAGCATAAGAACGCCCCCTTGAGCTAAAACCACCTATATTAAATATAGATTTTTTTAAGCTAATGGGAGCGATTTTTTTTATCTAACCGGCACACGCAATATTTCCCATTGGTGGCTGCTGAACTGGACTTTTACAACATACAGGCCTTTTGGCAAATCGTTTAGCATAAGGGTGTAATTTCCGTTTGAAAACTCGCGTTTGCTTATGGATTTTCCGTTTAGGCTAAAGATTTCTACTATTGCCTTTTTAGAAATTTGCAAATTTACGCCATTTCTAACTGCAAAAGCGTTGTTTGCTGCATAAGGCTGGGATATTATTGGGTCAACTGGTGGTATCTCGCCGCCATCGTCATCGCCTGGGCCTTCAATTAAAGCACCGCATAGATTTGTTCTTGAAGCAGGGAGAGGCATTTGTCCAAGGCACCGGAAATCTTTTATCGCTAAGAAACCAGTATTTGCAGATATGCCAGCTGTGGTACCTGGCGTTGGATTTTCACAATAATTATCCGGTTTGGGCGGGTTAAGGTTAGGACCTGCGCTAGCTGTAGGACAAGTTGCATCTGAACCTTTAGCTTCCCAATGAAAACCATAAATTTCTTCAGCTTTAAAAGGAACTTTTTGCGCAGCACTTGCCCAAGTTGGCTGTGCCAAATCGGTAAATTCCACTACTCGTTCTGTCCATTCGGTGGTAGCAACGGTGGCTGCCTTAAAATAGTCTGCTCCGCTTGTTTCTGGAATTGGAGTTGTCTTTACTTTGAAATTGTGTCCCTGACCTTTATACTTATAGCTAAAACCACCAGTGCATTTCGATAAATCGTAAGTTTTGCCATTACTTTTGGCCTCTAAACCTAAAGCCGCAAAAGGCGCATAGCGATTTTTTCCTTGACCGAATGTATATGTTATTTTAGCAACCCACTCATTGCCGTCCTTCTCAACTGCGCGATAGCCTTCACCAGATTCGCAATTATTGTTCTCATCTTTGTATGAGTATTTGGGGTTGGTTAGTGTAGTAGCACCGTTGCTTCCACTTGCATCTGTATAGGCAATCCAAGGCTCCAAATTTGCGCCAAAACCCATAACGTCTATGGTCTCTGCGTCAGTAGTAACACCGAACCAGTCAAATTTGGATAGTGAAGTATAGTCTTTAGTGCCGCCACCGCCATTGCTCATATTGGTGCCACAGCCGGTAGCAGATGCGCAATCCTTTAGGTTAGGCATATTGCCAGTAGCGAGCAATCCTGTTAAAATTTGCATTGCGGCGTTAAAATATTTTGGTTCTGAAATACCGCTCAAAACGCTCCAATATGAATTTAATTTTGCTTGATAAGTGGAATTTACCATAAGAGCATTCATCAAAGAGCCTATATAAGAGGCATTGGCATCTGTACCCCACCCATTTCCGTCTAAAGGAATTGGTCCCTTAACGTCTGCGGCATTTTTCCCATTTACCCACGTTGCCAATTTAGTGAGCAAAGTATTTGCATCTGAGTGACCAAACCAAGCTTTTGACCAAGCCCAGCGCCAAGGAGCACGAACAGCATCTTGCCCATAATTTCTGCTGGTATATCCGCAATAAGAACATTCTTTCACAGAACCATCGGAGTTTGCCCAGTTGGATGGCAAACCTGAAGTGCCATTTTGGTTGGCTTTCAAAAAAGTGTAATTTCTGGATAAGGCAGAGGTCCAGTTGGCACTGTTGCCCAAACTTTTGAATATTTCAAAGGCTGCCGGGCTAACATAACTTGGGTTTTTATCGTTGTCCCAACCATCACCGGGCTTGTGCAAGCCATCGCTATTCATTTCTTTGCTCCAGATTATATCTATCAAAGATTTTGCAGCATTTTCATATTTTACGTCATCAAACTGATAACGAGCCATTGCAAGAGCAATAGCAACGTCAAGTTCTGCATCGGTAGCACCATTTTGCTGATTGACTGAGCTAAAACCTTGTATTTTCCAGTGCATAACTCCATTATTGTTTTTAAAATTATTGTAATATGCCCACAATTTGTCAAAGTGGTCTTGGTAGCTTGTGGTAGCATCGCTGAAATACACCATCATTATCATTGCATAGCCAATGCCTTCAGAAACCGTGTATTGAGTTTCATCAAACTTAATACGTGCGCAAGCTGTACTGCCGCAAGTGCCAGTTTCATAAAAGTCTCTAACAAAATTTGTAAACTTGGCTTTTAAATCGCCAGAAGCGGATGCACTGGTTACATTTATTGTTCCGCCTGGGTAATTCTTTCTTTGCGGATACGGAAACTTAACCGCAGAATATGCAAGAAGCGTAGTAAGTGCCAATATGGCTACTATTTTTTTGAACATAGAGAAACTCCCAAGTTAAAATTAAACAAACTTACACTAAATATAGAAAATTTTTACAAAAAATAGACATTTTTTTTACAAACGCACCTCAATTGCCCTTTTATGGTGATAAAAACCCTCAGAACCTGCAATTTTCGCTATATTTTCCCCATTTTTCTCCAAAGCCTTTTTGCTATACCTTATTATGCTAGTCCTCTTCAAAAAATCATAAACCCCAAGCGGGCTTGCAAACCTCGCAGTGCCATTTGTTGGCAAAACGTGATTAGGCCCTGCAAAATAATCGCCAACAGGCTCGGAAGAATAAGAACCTATAAATATGGCTCCCGCATTCTCAACCATTTTTTCCAAATCGTCTTGGTTTTCTGCCACTATCTCCAAATGCTCCGGTGCAATTTTATTCACAATATCCACAGCATCTTTCATATCCGTAGCCAAAAAAATTCGCCCATAAGCGGTAAGAGATTTTTCCAAAATTTCACGCTTTGGGCTTGCCTTCACCTGCTCCGTTATGCAATCACGGAGTTTTTTTGCAAAATCCAAGGAATCTGTTACGCAAACAGAAGCCTCAAAACCTGAGCCGTGTTCCGCTTGCGAAAGCATATCTGCGGCTACCCATTCTGGGTTTGCCGTGGCATCTGCCAAAACTGCAATCTCAGAAGGACCTGCTATCATATCTATATCCACAGTTCCAAAAACTTCTTTTTTTGCAAAGGCGGCAAATACGTTGCCTGGGCCAACAATTTTGTCAACGGGGGCTATTTTTTCTACGCCATAAGCTAGCAAGCCAATGGCTTGCGCACCGCCAATGTGATAAACCTCTTTTATTCCGAGTTCCAAAAGCACATAAGCCACCGAGCTGTGCAAGCCATCTTTTATGGGACTCACAACCACAAGCTCCTTTACCCCTGCAACCAAAGCCGGAACCGCATTCATAATTAGAGTGCTTGGGTAAATTCCTGCACCGCCAGGCACATATAGCCCTACCCTTTTGAGGGGCCTAATTTTTTGCCCTAAAATCTCCCCGTCACTGCCCTTGAAAGCCCAAGATTTTTCCGTTTGCTTTTGGTGAAAAATCTTTACATTTTCAATAGCCTGCTTTAACGCATTTTTTAAATCCGGATCAATTTTGGAAGCAGCCCGTTTTATTTCCACATCGCTAACTCTCAAATTATTTTTCCTCAACCCGTCATATCTTTGAGCATAAGGAACCGCCGCCACAAGCCCGTCTCTTTTAACTCTAAAAAGAATTTCCTTAACCAGCTTTTCAATTTTCTCGCTCTGCGAAGCGGTGCGAGAACAAATCCTCAAAACTTCTTTGGAAGTCGAGGTCGCTTTTATTATTGGAATGCGCATATATGCAAATATAGTAAGTGCGTTTTTCTATATTTCTTGCACAATGCTTCGCCTTTTTTTAATTCTGCTTTTGTGCGCGCTTTTTGCGGCGTGTTCCTCTGATAATGATTCCGCAAACCTCAAAGAATGGTTTAACGACCAAGGCATAGCAACCTCTTATGGCAAAAATTACGATGAAATTGATGTTTTGTTAATAAAGGATAGTTTGAGCTTGGGGTACGATAGTTCTGCTTTTATGGTTAGTTCTTTTGCTGCGCTTGGAAATGTGAATAATGTGGAGCAAATGCTCTATTTTGGTTTGAGAGTTGTGGGTGGTCTTGATTCTGTTTGGAAATTTAAAGCAGACAGCATTTTTTATGCAAATTTTTATGGTGGCAATATTCCAGAGGAACAGAAAAAAATGGAAGCTAGATTTTACTGGTTAAAGGAAAACGAAACAGAACACGATACCACTTGGCTTAAACTCCAAAAAAAATTCAAAGATTCCGCAGACATAAGCATTGACTCACTTAACATTTCTTTGCCAGAAGAATTCTTGAAACTTAAAGCCGATACCCTCAGGTTGCTTGTAGGCATAAAACTGCTCACAAATAATGCTGTTTTGCGCATTGCCACACCCACAACTTCCGATATATCTGGCTTGCTGCGCGTTGCACAAAAAGCAAACATAGAATTATGCGGTGATTTGTGTTTGCACGGCGGAGTTAGAGAATCTCTTAACGTTGTTTTTGAAGTTGAAAAAGATAAAATAAAAGCTAACAAAACAGTTGTCTTTGCGCAATTGGTTTTGCCAAAATCAAGTGATACCACAGGAAGCGAGCTTGGGCGGCCTGTACCAGTATTTGTATTTAACGAAGATTACAGAGTAGATACGGCTTATGTAAAAAATTATGGACACCCCAATCTTGTATTTTGGAAAAGCGACACATTAAAACTCCAAGTAACCAGAAACCTGCGCAATTATAAACCAAATACTTTTAGCCTCACGCTAAGGCTTGGAAATCCAATGTTAGATACAACCGCTTTTTCTTTTTTTCTCCCCAATGTTTTTTCAAACAGACCCGCCTATTCAAGCTATAATTTCAATACAACTTTTGAAGGTGCAAAGCTAAGGCTTTGGTATGCTGAAACAGATCCACATTAAAAATTTAGCCTTGATAGCAAGCGCAGAAATCTCTTTTTCAAATGGATTTTGGGCCATCACAGGCGAAACGGGCGCGGGAAAATCCGTATTTCTAAGTGCCTTAAAACTTTTGTGCGGAGCAAAAGCGAGTTCGGAGCAAATTAGAAATGGCGAGGAGTGCGCAGTTTTAAAAGGGATTTTCAACATCGAAAAATTAAACGATGCAAAAGAATTTTTGCAAGAGAGAGAAATAGATTTTGAAGATGGCGAACTTGAAATTCAGCGTGAAATTTTCGCAAACGGCAAGAGCAAAGCCCGCATAAATGGCGTTATTTCAAGCACTCGCGACTTGCAAGAACTTGGAGAAAAACTTGTGCAAATGCACGGCCAAAGCGAGCAAACTCTGTTAAAAGATATTAGAGCACAGCAAAAATTCATAGATGCCTATTGCGGAAACGAAGAACTTTTGCAAAAATGCAAAGACTCTTTTGAAAAATGGAACGAGGTGAATAAAAAAATAGAGGCAATCAAAAAAAATGCGGAATCCATCGCACAACAAAAAGATTTTTTGCAATTTCAATTAAAAGAACTCGCAAGCGCAAACTTAAAACCAAACGAAGAAGAGGAATGCGAAAATATTGTGCAAAGCTCCGCAAGCTCTGAATTCAAAAGAAAAATCTCAAATGAATGTTTGGATTTGCTGATAAGCGAAGGCGGCATTTTAGAACGTATGAGCGAACTTGTATATAGACTGCAAAAATTTGAAGGCAAATGCAACGATGCCCCCAAACCAGATGTGGCGATAACAGCAGAGGAAGCTCTCAGAGTTTTGAGCCAAGAACTGAAAAAAGCGAGCAAGCCGGAGAATTACAGCCCAGCGCAAATAGAAAACGCAAATGCGAGAATAGCCTTAATACAAAAATTGAAACGCAAATACCACACGGATTTAAGCGGCTTAATAGATTTGCGAGAAAAGAGAAAACAGGAATTGGAAAGCCTAGAAAATTCAGACTCCGATATAGCCGAAATGCAAAAAAACTCCGCCAAACTCAGGCTTGAATTTGAGAAAAACGCCGCCGAACTCTCAAAAAAGAGGGTTTCCGGCGCAAAAAAGCTGGATGCAGAGGTTGAAGAGGTTTTGCACACCCTCGCAATGCCAACCGCCATATTTTCCACCCGCTTCACGCAGGTGGAAAACCTGAACTCCTCCGGTGCGGAACAGGGGGAATTTTGGCTTGCCCCAAACAAGGGCGAGGGTTCCAAGCCATTGAAGCAAGCCGCCAGCGGCGGCGAACTATCCCGCGTTTTGCTCTCATTTAAATGCGCAATGGCAGAGAGAGACAAAATCCCCCTTTTGGTTTTTGACGAGGTGGACAGCGGAATCAGCGGCGAAACCGCCCATAAAGTGGGAGAATGCCTGCGTGAGCTTGGCAAATATCACCAAGTGCTGACAATAACGCACTTGCATCAGGTAGCAGCACAGGCAAGCGGTCAATTTTGCGTAAAAAAGATAGAAACAAAGGAACGCACCTACACAACCGTAGAGCCTCTGAGCGAAAAAGAGCGAATTTCCGAGATAGCCAGGATGTTAGGAGACGAAAATTCCCCCGCAGTTTTGGCTCATGCACGCGAATTGATGAAATAAATCAAAAAAAATTGAAAAAAATAAAAAAAATTCACTTTTTCGGGCTTTTTTTGCCAAAAGTTACGTCTAATAGGTATGAACCTAAAAGAATCCATTTCGTTTTTCTTTTTTGGCGATTCCTGCCTAGCTTGCGGGAACTCCAAAAAAATAGACCCCTGGCTTTGCCATAACTGCAAGGAAGAGCTAATCGCTTGCGGACAGCACCCTATATGGCCCGGCAAAGAGGATGTGGTATGCCTTTTCCCCATGAATTCCCTAACCAGAAGCCTAATTTTGGCTATGAAATACAAGGGAATGCAAAAAATAGCCTCATATTTGGTGGCAAACTCCTCTGTTGGCCGCAAAGGAGAAGCTCTCCAAATTTTGGAGAGCTGGGGAAAAAACATGAGTTTTGTCCCTGTGCCCGTGCACAGCGCGCGAAAGCGAGAGCGAGGCTACAACCAATGCGAACAAGCCGCCCTTGAACTTTCGCTCCACTGCGGAGGAAAATTGCAGACAAATGTACTGAAAAGGCGAATTTACAAGCCTTCGCAAACATCGCTGGGCAGCAATGCCCGCTCTTTGAACGTTGCAGGTGCATTTGAGGCAAAAAAAATCCAGAATTTGCAAATTTCACCTCAAATAGTGGTAGTTGACGATGTTTACACAACAGGAGCAACCACAGCTTCTTGCACAAGGGCTTTAAAGAGAGCGGGTTTTGAAAACATAAAAACCTGCACCCTGCTCTATGAATTGCCAGCAAGCGCAATGGCGGATATGGTTGCAGATAGAAAGGTTGGGTGGAGAACGGAGGAGGATTAACCCTCGCCGTTAAGCCAATCTTTGCTCTCGCGCAAAACCTCTCTTTCCCAAAGCCTAACGCTTTTTATAAAATCTGGATTTTTTGCAAGGTTCTCTATATCCTTTTCGGTTAGAGGCGGAGTTATCCAACTTTTCATTCCAAAGAAAACATCAAAGCCCAAATTTTCGTCAGTTATAGGCACGGTGGTGCCCGGGAATCCGAATTGCGACATATCGTGATTTGCAGGCACATCATAAGCGGACTTGCCCTTTTCCTTCACTCGCCACCCCACCAACTTTCCATTTTTTAAAATTTTATGGATATAAGTGTCGAGGAAAAGCCCCCCTTCCTCAGTAATAGCTATAAAATATGCCTCAGAATCTTTTTTAACCCTTTCCCATTCCTTGGCAATTTTCTTAAAGCTACCATTTTCGAGATACAAAGGCTCCCCAAGCTGCGCCATATCGTAATTCGCAGGCAAATCTTTAAGAAACTCATCTTCTCTCCTAAGCCGCCAGCCTGTCAATTTGCCCCCCTTCAAAATTTTATAGGCGGAAATAATATCATCTTCGTCTATTTCAACATCAACGCAGTAAATATCGGGGTCATTTTTTACATCTTCCCAAACCTCGGCGAAGTTTTCTTGTACTGCTGCTTTTTTTGGTTGCGGTTTTTTAGGCATAGTGTGCTCCTTTGTTGGTGGTTTTGTGGTAAGTTAGAAAAAAATATTGCTAATGGGGTAAAGTTGGAATTGACTTTTGGGAGGGGGGTATTTTAGTTGTTAAAATTTTGTATATTATATAATAGAGGTATTTTATGCAGGTAAAGGATTCCGCTACTATAGCATATTCAGCAGAGCCGCAGGTGTTGGCTGTTAGCGTTTTAAAAAACGGAGCAATGGGCATTTTACAGGCACTTGCGGATTTGGGGATTATAAGCATAAAAAAAATAAATGCCGCGAAAAATGAGATATCTTTGGATGGCGATTCTTTTGAAAGTGACCAAAAGTATTTTGAGCAGATTCCAGGATTTTTAGAAAAGCTGGACAAGGCATCTGCTGAACATATTGGTAGTGGACAGATTTATGATGAGAAGAATTTTTGGAACTGATTCTAGTGTGGACCATTGAATTTACGAATACGGCGAAAAAAGATAGGGATACTGTAAAAAACAGCCCTTGTTTTAATGAGGTTCGTGAACTGCTTTCCATTATAGCTAATAATCCTTTTCAAAATCCGCCGAAGTATGAAAAGTTACAACCTCATTAAATATTTCTCTTCCTTAATTATAACAATCTCCCCTTTCGTAAGCACATACAATCAAAAAACAGAGTTCTATTCTTATAGTAAAATAGGATATTGTATTTCTATACCTTTTTAGACTTTGCTTTATTACATCTAAATTCAAATAATTTTATCAATTCAGATATAATTAAATTTTCATATTCTGATATAGAAAAGTACTCAAATACCAATTTGTCAATCTCTTTTTGAACGGTAGTCGTTAGTCTGTCTTTTAAATTAACTATTTCTCCAATATCTTTCATAATATTTCTTATTTTTTCTTCATTTGCTATCGGAAAGTATAGAGGTATTGATTTTATGTCACTTGCCTCTGATTTTAATAAACCGCCACCTAAATTTTTTCTACCAGAAATCTCTCTATAAAGAAAAAATAAACTTGAATTACAAAATAACCATACATTAAGTTTTTTCCCTATATTTTCTGTGTTTAGGTAAATTTCCACACGGCTATAAGAAAAGGCATCTTTTTGAACTAAACCAGCATAATGTTTATAGCTAATTCCTCTAGGCATAATTATTTTTGGAAATTTTCGTTTTATTTGTTTCCCTTTTTTAAATTCGTTGTATTTTTCTGATTTCAAAAATTCAATATCATCTTTACATTTTTCAAAAGAATGATATAAAAAATAATGGAATTCATCATAAACAAATTTGTCTTCCTTGAAAATAGCATTTATAATATTCTTTTTATTTTGTATTTTTTCAAAAAACTCTGTCTTTATATATACATTTTTCTCATTTATCCCTTGCCCGATTTTATAAAAAGATTGGTCTAAGTCTGAATTATATCCTTTTGCTTTTATATTATCAAATATTTCTAAAATTTTAGAATTTGAACATAAAATAGATCCCCATTTACTTTTAGTTAACAAATCATCTGATAGTTTATATTCAGCTATAAGTTTTGTCATTGGCTTGCCATTTTCTTTTTCCATCAAATTGAAAATAACTTTCTTATCTTCGGATTTTTTTCTAAATAAGTTTATAACTGTATTTATATTTGCATTCAGATTAAAATGCTTGAACGGACTATCTGTAACACAAATATATTGAAATTTGTTAAGTAAAAAATTGGAAGCCTTAATGCCATAATCTGTATTTAACCAAGCATTTTCAACTATTAAACAGCCTATCCCATTATCTGATAAAAATGTATGCGTTCTAGGAAAAAAATAAACCAATAAATCAGCTCCACGAGTGATATACTTCGACATATCTTTATTATGATCTAATTTTACTTGCTTTTGATATATATTTTTCATTTCTTTAGATAATTTAGAACTCCGGGATTCTACATACGGCGGATTTCCAATTACAATATCGAAACCATCTTTAACTCCAAACATCAATTCAGAATCGAACCATTCTGTTTTTGTATTTTGGTCAAACCTATTGAAAGATTTTATTTTTTTAGTAATTTCTTTACTCCAACCATTTTTCATAAATAAATTTCCCAATTCTTCGTATAGATTTTCTTCTTCTTTTTGTAATTTTATTTTAGCGTGTCTAGTATTTGCCGAAAAATACTTATGAGCATTATTTTCTATCTTTATTAATTTTTCTTTAATATCCTTGTCCATTTCTAGCTTTGTATCATTAGGTTTATCTAATCCTACTAAAGTATCAGCGCATATAAATTTTGTTTCCAAATTTGGTAATGCTCTAATACCTAAATTTTCTTTATTTTTATCTATTTCTTGTTCTATAACCAAAGAAAGAAAAAAACGTAATTTACTAATTTGAACAGCAATGGGTTGAATATCAATACCAAAGATACAATTTTCAATCAAATAAAGTTTTCTTCCGTAATCACTCACATTATCGTCAAAAATATCACTAATTTCTTTTAATTTCTCTTCCCGCTCTTTTTGATTTTCAGTTTTAATAGCTTCTTTTGCAAGTTGACCGTATTTTTCTTCTTGTATTGCTCTCCATATTTTATTATCAGGATCTAATTTTTGTAAAATATCAACCATTTTATGTAAAATTCCCATTGGGAAAGCACCAGAACCACAAGCTGGGTCTAGGATTTTTATATTATTTATTGTATGAATTGTTTTTTCTTTATCATTTAGGCTTTCATAATTTTCACCAATATTCTCTTTCAAATAAAAATCTAAACTTTCATTCACCATATGGTCTACAATTTCGCGTGGAGTATAGACACTGCCCGTTTCTTCTCTATAAACACCAAGAAGGCGTTCGAAAACAGTTCCTAAAAGTTCGGGGTCAAGAGCAACATCAATTTCTTGTGGTGTATTTTCTGTAATGGTAAATTTATAATTATTAAAAATTGTTATTAAACCTTGCTCACCAAAAAATAACTCATCTGGAATTTTTGCCTGTTTTTGTGGATTTCGACTAAATCCATCTATATAATTAGGCTTTCTGTCTAAACAATCAAAAAGTCCTCCATTTAAAAATGGGATATCTTTAAATAAATTAATAACCTCATTTTCGGGTATAAGAAACATTTTTTGATAACGATATATATTATTTATATCGTATTGTTTGCGATTTGTTTCGAAATCACATTCTTTTATAAATTCTCTTTGATTCATTTTTTGATTAAGTGTCCCAAAAAATAAGTTCTGTAGAATAGCATTATAATAATTTTTTGAAGTTTCATCTTTGCAAAAATCCTTTATTATATTTACTAAATAATCTTTATCAAACAATTTTTTTGGTACTAAATTTTTTTCTTTAATAAACCACACAAAAATAATACGAGTAAGCAAACGAATTAAATTTGTCTCATTATCATCATTAGGAAATTTTACTTTGTCTTGAGCTTTTTTATACCACTGTTCAATTTTATCATAAAATTCGTCATTAAGAACATTTATATTTAATACTTTCAACCATTCATTATGCAATTCGCTAAAATTTTTACTCTTTATCTCTGCTAAATCTTCCAAAATTCTCGAATGCCCAGGATGTGGCTTATTTGTATCTATATCCCTTAAAATAATCACCTTTCCAATTTTCTCGCCATCCCGATATTCCTGTATATAATTTGTACGCTCTGAAAGAGCAAGCGAAATTTTTGAACCATTGTCGTATTTTATGAAAAGCAAGGCTGGATTACCAAAACTTTCTCTATTATATTTCCTTGTTAGTTTAACTATTTCTGCCCGTTTTAAATTTTCTTTTACTTCAAAATAATAAAGCAAAAATCCTTCGTATTTGCTTTTTCCTATGTCAATGCCTCTTTCTGCAAACGATTTATCATTCATTACATAAAGGTCTTGCTTTACTTCAAATATATCTATTTGCAGTTGCTTGAAAAAATCTTTCAGAGAAACATTAAGATTCATAACTAATTACCTCCCAGCAAACTAAGTCCCAATTCTTTGATTCTAATTTTTGTCTTTCAGTTTCTGTATTTGCACTTATGCTGCTTAACGAAAGTATGCCTTTTTGCAAATCCTCTTCCTTTTTTTTCTCTGCTGGTTCAATGGAGTTTTCCAACCAAATTTTAATAGCATTTGAATACTTTTCTATCTCTTGCTTATCGCAGGTTTCTATTAGTTCTGGGACATATCTTGATACATCTTTATTATTCTGCAAAAACTGCAAGATTTCATTTTGATTTAAGAAAACTTCCTTGCCTTGCTCATTCACAAAAATTAACTTCTGTTCTTTATCTTTTTTATGCCGTAGCAATGCTATTAAACCTTTTTGTTCTGCCTTGAAACCGCTGAAAATGCCATTTGGAAAATTTTTGTATTTCTCCACAGATTCTTTAGTTAAATCCTGCCTAAAAGTCTCCAAACTCAAATTGTTCAAACCAAAATTTTCTGGCTCAATTTCTTCCAAATTGTTTTGCATTATTTTTAAATTTTTCTCAATTTGTTTTTTTTCAAGTTCATTTGAGTTGGTTATTCCACCAATATTTTCCGTAAAATCTTTTGGAATTTCAGAACCTGCTATTGTCATCGCTGCCATTCGCTTTTCTATTCTTCCCTGCAAATTCAAATATTCGTCAATATTCTTGCTTGGCCAGAAATTTACGCAATATATGTTCTTGTTCTTGCTACCAATGCGGTCTATTCGCCCCAGCCTTTGAATAACGCGAACTGGATTCCAATGAATATCGTAATTCACCACAAAATCGCAATCCTGCAAATTTTGACCCTCGCTTAGAATATCCGTTGTGATTAAAATATCTATTGGATTAGCGATTTGATTTTCATTCGCATTTTTAGAGACGGGCGAAAACTTTTTAAGAATAACATCTATATCCTTATTGTTTGAATCTCCCGTCACGCATTCCGTTCTAGAGAAATGTTTTTTCAGTTCTTCAAACAAGTACTTTGCCGTATCGCTGTATGTTGTGAATATAAGTACTTTTTGATTGTTTTTCTTCTGTTTACCTTTTATGAGTTCAATCAATCTTTTTATTTTTGTATCCTTTGCTGGAATAAATTTTTCAAGCTCTTTAAGCAAACTCTGCAATTTGCCAATATCCTCATTCAAGTCTTTTTTGTATATATCCAAATCTTCTATCTTGTTTATTTTTATTTTTTGTTTACCAAGTGTAAATTCTTCAAATTCAGGAGAATCCTCATCCTGTAGAAGCTCAGCCAAGTTTCCCTCTTCTATTTTGTCGGCTTTTTCCAATTTACGCAAAATAATTTTATGATATTCTAAAATTTTTTCCAAAGTGATTTTGAAAGATACCCACGAACTCTCAAGGCGTTTCACTAGCAAAACGTGCATCATTTTAACCAAGAAAAATGACCTTCTGCTGTCATCGTGAATAATTTGCTTGTCTGTCAAACCGGCATAATAAGCTGGCATATAAGCAGAAAATCTTATTGGCAATAATTCTAATAATCCATCTAATGTTTTGGCTGTTTCCACGCAAATCGGCGTTTCAAAAATATTTATGGGCTTTTCAAGCTTTGGGAAAGAAATTTCTGCATTCGCCACCATTTTTCTTGTTCTAGCCAAGACTAGAGAATCCGTTAATTCCAAAAAATTAGAATGTAGTTTATTTATCAAACTGCCAATGACTGGCTTTTCTTCTTTTGCCCATTTATTCAATTCTTCTTGTGCTTTTCTGAACAGATATTCTATATTCTCAAAATCTCCTATCAACTTGAATTGATTGCGGACATCCAAAAGAGAATTGTTTATAGGAGTGGCAGAAAGCATTAAAACTTTTGCATCACTGTTTTTTTGCAAAATATGTTCCAGTAAAAATTTATATCTGTTGCCTTTGTCGTTTCGCAGATTATGGCTTTCGTCTATCACAAAAAGCTTGGGTTCTTCATTTGTCAAAAATTTCAATTTGTCGCTTAATCTATCTTCGTTTAAATCCGTATGGAATTTAATCATATAGTTAAACTCGTCTTTTTCAAATATAGAACCGTTATTTTCTTTGTATTGCTCCCAGTTGTATTCCAATTTTTTAGGGGCAAGTACTATGATTTTTCTGCCTTGCTTTTGGTAGTATTTAATAACAGCAAGAGCGGTAAAAGTTTTTCCCAAGCCAACGGCATCCGCCAGAATAGCGCCGTTTTTATTTTCCAGCATTTTAACCAAACTCATCACCGCTTTTCTTTGAAAATCAAATAATGCCCTATAAATTTCAGAGTTTCCTAATTTCTGTTCAATTTTTTCCTGTAAAAACTCCTCTGGCAAAAGCTCTGCTAAAATTTTCATATAAATATCGCTTGGAGTATATTCTTTGAAAATCTTTGAGATTTCGTCTATAAACCTTTGTTTCGCATTATGAACTTTTTCATTATTATCCCATAAACTATCAAACCAGCTCGCAAATTCTTTGTACTCATTATCGCTTCTATCCCCTATATTCAATTCTACATTGCTGGTTTTTCTTTTTCCTATGCCAGATTCTGTCAAATTTGAACTTCCCGTCATATAAAAATTATGCCTGTCGTCAAGAGCCTTCAGCAAAAACATTTTCGCGTGGCAAAAATTCGGCTCGGACGTCTTGACTTCAACTTTATTTTGCTTCAAAAAAATTACCGCATCGTCTGCTATTTTCTTTAATTTAAGGGCATTTTCTATGCCAATATCTTGGTTCAGCAAATCAATTTTCACAATCTTGTCATCAGTGCCACTAGCGATTCCTCCCCAAACAAAACGAAATTTGTTAATTTTATCGTTAAAATTTTCGTTAAGCCAAGCTAATGCGCCAATCGTAAAATAGCCTGTTACAATATCCATTTCGCCTGCTTCGGAGTATTTTTCCAACCATTCAAAGACCTTCTTGTCGGGGCTATTGTCTAATAACATAAGAAATCCTCTAAAAGTTATATTATGCAGTGAATATAGAATATTTTAAATAAGTCTCAACCGCTAGCCACTCCTATAGGCAAAATCAGCTTCCAATAACTCCTTATAAATACCAAAGCGTATTGACTCACGGGCTATCTTGTCTGCATTTCAAGCCCCCATATTCTTATTCCTAAGCTCCTCCACTCAGCATCGGTCAAAAACCTAAAACTCATCGCCTCAATTTTTTGGTGAATTATTCCACCATATTCCTCAAAAATATCTTAGCGAATCCTATATGGAGTCTTCTTCACCCCGTTCTACATCATTTTAAAACATAGGCTTATAGCCGAGGGTAGCGACTCGGTTACAAATTGTAACCAACTGAAAATACCCTATAGTGGTCAAATATTCATAATTTAATCTCATACACCATCTCCCAGCGGTAAAATCCTAATACGAGTTTTTTTCGTGTCTATTATTAGTAAAGCCCCTTGTTCAAGTTCTGTTTTAACAGAGTTCAAAGCAGAAATCAAATAATCTGAGTCTATTTCAGGATAAATATCATTGATTCGTAATTGAACAACACTAGGTTTTTGCCCATTTATAACAAAAAGAATGGCTCCAAAATCTAAATCGTGCGTTAAAACAATAAAGTCGTTTTCTCGCGCAAAATTCATAATCTCCATATCACTAGCATTAGGCAAACCTATGCTTGACCAATGAGTAGCAGGTATGCCTTTACCAGTCAATACATTCACCCATTTAGGTGATATATTCATATCCAATAAAATTTTCATACAGCAATGCTAAACGGAACTTCCCTCTCTTGCATTCTCCAAGCAGCATATTTAATAGCTTCAAGAACATCTTCCTTTTCCAAATACGGAAAATCTACCAAAAGATTTTCAATGCTTCTGCCTGTGCCCAACTGTTCCAAAATATTGCCAACAGTAACTCGCATTCCGCGAATACAAGCCTTCCCACCCATAACAGCAGGATTGTGCGTTATTCTGTTAAACTGATCCATAATAGCAATATACAAAAATACAAACCGCTAAATTTAAATTTTATATCTTTCCCAAAGCCATGAAGCCGCCTTCTCCAAAATCACTCGCAGATTTACTTCGCAACTATATTTTGCGAACAGGCAAAGATTGGCAGCAAGCTGCCGAAATTTATGATAAGCGAGTTTCTTTGAGAGAGGATTTTGAGCCTAGTGTTTTAATAGGGAACTCCACGCAGCACAAAAGAATTCTAGACCTTTACCTGCATTGGCGGCAAGTCGCAGGGCTTGGGCCAGAACGTGATATGCTTGCAGGCAAGGAAGAGAGCGACAGAGAAACTCCGCTTTGCAAACCAAAGCCTTATGCTGTTTTAGTTCACAATTTGCGCTCTGCCTATAATGTAGGTTCAATTTTTCGCACAGCGGATTGCTTTGGCTTTTCGGAAATAAATTTATCCGGCTACACGCCCGGCATAGAACACCCCGTTTTAAAGAGCGCAGCCAGAGGGTGCGAAACTTGGTTAAAGAGCAATAGGTGGGAAAGCCCGCTTGACTGCATAAATTTTTACAAAGAGCAAAATTATTCCATAATAGCTTTGGAAACAGGGGGCGAAAGCATAAATAATTTCAAATTTCCTCAAAAATTCTTGCTTGTGGTTGGAAACGAGGAACTCGGCATAGCAAAGGAACTCCTCGCTTTGTGCGAACATAAAATATCAATTCAAATGAAAGGGCGAAAGGCAAGCCTCAACGTGTCTTGTGCTTTTGCGGTTGCTGCATCTTTTTCTACATTTTCAAAATGAAAATTCTTTTGATAGGCAGCGGCGGCAGGGAACACGCCATTGCACTTAGCTTAAAAAAATCTCCGCTTTGCACAGAACTTATTTGCGCACCTGGGAATCCGGGCATGGCAAATCTTGGAAAATGCTTGCCCGTTGATGTTGCAAATCCCAAAGCCATAGCAGAAATAGCAAAAAATGAAAAAGCCGACTTCACCGTTATAGGCCCAGAAATTCCGCTTGTGGCAGGCGTGGTTGATGAATTTAAAAAACAAGGAATGCAAATTTTTGGCCCAACCGCAGCAGCAGCCCAACTTGAAGGCAGCAAAGCGTTTAGCAAAGAATTTATGAAGCGGAATAAAATTCCAACAGCCGCTTACGAAACTTTCACGGATTTGCAAAAAGCAAAAAATTATCTAAAAGAACACCCTGCCCCCATTGTCGTGAAAGCATCGGGTTTGGCGGCGGGCAAAGGGGCTATTGTTTGCGCAAGCGATGAAGAGGCTTTGAATGCAGTTGAAGAAATGCTAGGCGAAAAAGCGGTATTTGGGGAATCTGGAAAAACCGTTGTTATAGAAGAATTTATGGAAGGCGAAGAAGCATCTATTTTTGCTGTGTGCGATGGCAAAGATTATATTTTGCTCGCACCCGCCCAAGACCACAAAAGAATTTTTGACAATGACAAAGGCCCAAACACAGGCGGAATGGGTGCCTACTCCCCTGCCCCGCTTGTGAATGATGAAATGCTCGCCAAAATAAAAAAAGAAATTGCCCTTCCCACATTGCAAGGCATGTCAAAAGAAGGAAACCCATACACAGGCGTTTTGTTCATAGGCATAATGGCAACAAAACAGGGACCAAAAGTAGTGGAATACAACTGCAGACTAGGCGACCCCGAAACCCAAGCGGTTTTAGCGGTGTACAAAGGTGATTTATTGGATTTATTTCACAAAGCCGCAACAGGAAAGCTAAAAGAAATTGCAGAAACCAAGCCGCAAGGTTACGCCGCCGTTGTTGTTATTGCAAGCAAAGGCTACCCAGGCAAATACGAAAGCGGAAAAGCTATAAGCGGTGTGAGCGAAGCTGAGAAAAAAGGAGCGGTGGTTTTACACGCTGGAACAAAACTTCAAAATGGCGAGTTGCAAACAGCAGGCGGCAGAGTTTTTGGAGTGGTGGGAAAAAGCGACACGTTAAAAGCCGCCCTTGATATTGCGTATTCCGGTGCGAATGAGATAAAGTTTGATGGCGTTTATTTTAGGAAGGATATCGGTAAGAGGGGGTTATAGTAAAAAATTCCCCAGCATCCTCTTCCCCAGCGGGGTCATTATGCTTTCGGGGTGGAATTGAATCCCCTCAACATTAAGCGTTTTGTGGCGAACTCCCATTATCTCGCCGTCTTCGGAAGTGGCGGTTATTTCCAAACAACTTGGCAAACTTTCTTTTTCAATAACAAGGCTGTGATAACGCATTCCGTCAAATGGTTCGTCAATGCCTGCAAACACACCTTTGCCGTTTGCATTTATGTTTGAAGTTTTGCCGTGCATAAGTCTTTTTGCGCCTATAATTTTTCCACCATAAAAAAGCCCTATGGCTTGGTGACCAAGACATACGCCCAAAATAGGAATTTTGCCTGCAAAATAACCAATTGATGCAACGGTTATCCCAGCATCTTCGGGGCGGCCGGGGCCCGGCGAAAGCAAAAGTTTTTCGGGTTTTAATTCCGCCGCTTCTTCTATTGTTATTTTATCGTTTCTAACAACCTTTACATCTGCACCAAGTTCCAAAAGGTATTGGTAAATGTTATAGGTAAAACTATCATAATTGTCTATGAGGAGTATCATAACATCTCCAAGGCTTTGGCAACAGATTTCGCTTTATTTATAGTTTCTTGCCTTTCCGTTTCGGGGTTGCTGTCTGCAACAATGCCTGCACCCGCTTGCAAAGTCAATTTACCGTTTTGCACCACCGCTGTGCGAATACAAATTGCAAAATCCATTCTTCCGTCAAAAGACATATAGCCAACCGCGCCACCATAATTGCCCCTTGCCCTTGTTTCACATTCTGCGATTATCTCCATAGCCCTAACTTTGGGTGCACCAGAGAGCGTGCCTGCCGGGAATGCGGCTTTTAGAACGTCAAAAATATCGTAGGAATTATCAAGTTCGGCTTTTATGTTAGATACTATGTGCATAACGTGGGAATATTTTTCTATTACCATAAAATCGTTTACCTTAACCGTTCCCGCTTTTGCAATTCTGCCAAGTTCGTTCCTCCCCAAATCCACAAGCATAACGTGTTCGGCAACTTCTTTTTCGTCTTTTAAAAGTTCTTCGGCAAGGTCAAAATCTTCGTCTACTGTTTTTCCCCTTGGTCTGGTGCCAGCAATGGGGCGTAGCGTTGCAATTCCGTTTTCTACCCTAATCATTGTTTCGGGACTGGAACCGACAAGGGTTATTCCACCGAGTTTCATAAAGTAAAGATAGGGAGAGGGATTTATAAATCTCTGCGCTCTGTATAATCCTAACAAATCCGATGGTGCATCGCAAACAAAAATTTGAGAGGGAACGCACTGAATAATATCGCCTGCAACAATATGTTTCTTTATTTTTTCCACCATCGCTCTAAAATCTTCTGGCGGCATCAATGGTTGCGGGATTAATGCGGATTTCTTGGGGTTTATGATTTGAGGATTTGGATTTGAGAATTTTTTTAATGTGGTGTTTAATCTCTCTTTTGCATTTTGAAAATCGTCTTCTGAAAAAGCAAAGGACATTAAATCTAAAGTGTGGTGAACGTTGTCAAAGGCTAAAAGTATTTCTGGCAAAATAAAATGTGCGAAAGGTTGTTCTGGTGATAATTTGCTTTTTACCCTTGGCTCAAAAAAAGATACCATTTCGTAGGCAAAATAGCCCACAAAGCCGCCTTTAAATTTGGGCAGTCCGGCAAGTTCTGCATAACAATATTCACTTGCTATTTTTCTCAAAATATCCAAAGGCTCGCCATTATGTGGGATTTCCTCTACTTCCCCTTTTTTATTCACCTTTACAATAGAGCTAAAAATTTGAATTTCCAAGTGTGGGGAAAATCCTAAAAAACTATACCTGCCCCAATGCTCGCCGCCTTCAACGGATTCAAACAAAAAAAGCGAATTTTCGTCTATAAATTTGGAAAGAACGCTCACAGGGGTTTCGGTATCTGCTAAAATTTGCACGCCAACGGGAATAATGAGGTTTGCGCCGCTTGGTTTTTGAGCTAGCATTTCTTTGTATTCTTGGTCGTTTGGGTATTCCCTTATTTGCATGGGTATAAGGTAGAAAATATTTTTTAGATTTAAGTGTCACTTTCATTCCATTATGGTGTTTAAGTAATATGAACCAAAATCTTAATGCGGAGCAGCTTTACACTCGCTATGCACCGATGGTGCTAAGGCGGTGCTGCAAGTTGCTCGGCGATGAGAACGCCGCGGCAGATATTGCTCAGGAGGTTTTTATCAAGGTTTGGGAAAGGCGAAACTCTCTGAATACCGAATTCCCGTCTAGCCTGCTGTGGCGAATGGCAACAAATATGTGCCTCAACCACATAAGGAACAAAAAACGCAGAGGCGAAAACATAAGCGCAAATGATATGCTTGTGCATATAGCCTGCGCCGAAGATGTGGAAAGCAAAATTGGAAACAGGGATATTTTAAACCGTCTCTTCAAAAGGCATCCAGATAGTAGCAGAACCATAGCGGTTTTGCACTATATAGATAAAATGACTTTGGAAGAGGTTGCAGCAGAGGTTAAAATGTCCGTTCCGGGAGTTCGCAAAAGGCTTCGCTCTTTAAAAACCACCCTAATTGAATTGGAGGCTCTATGACTGTGCCAGACTGGAAAATTGAACGCTACCTGCTTGGGGAACTCCCCGAAGCCGAGATGCAGGCTTTGAAAAATTTGGAAAACGATGAACTTCGTTTGCAAATTGAGCAACTGAAAAGCAGCAACGAAAAATTGCTCGCAAAATATCCATATAAACGCAAATTCACCGTGCTTTCCAATGTGCCTTTACGGTTAGCGGCTATATTTTTGCTATGCGTAAGCGCACTTATTGCTATACTATCCAACAAAGATATATACGAAGATGGCACAAGGGTAAAGGGTTTAAAAACAGGTTTGGAAATTTGGCGCAAAACCGCTGAACAAACCGAACAATTAGCGGATAACAGCGAGGCAAAGGCAGGTGATTTGCTGCAAATTCGCTATATCGCTCTAGAACCTTATGGAGCCTTATTCAGTTTAGATGGCAACGGAACTTTAACAGTACATCTCGCAGGCAAAAATGGAAAAGCTGCAAGCCTTGAAGCAGGGAAAATTATCTCTTTGGAAAATGCCTACGAACTGGATAACGCTCCGAAATTTGAAACTTTTTATTTGATAACAGCTGGCAAGGAATTTGAACTCGCTCCGGTTGTAGAAAAACTTTTGCAAGGCAAAACGCCAAGCGATTTGCGGGTTGAGCAAATCAAGCTAAGAAAGAGGTAAAAAGCTAGTTGAAAACACTCTATGGCTTAGAATTTTGAAATTCGGAAAAAGCTTTTGGACTTTTACGCCATACTGCTCGCCTGCAATGCGTGGGTCTAACAAGAGCAGGGTTTGTTTTTTATCTGAATGCGAAATTGCAGAATACGCCTTTCTAAGAGTTAGGGCGGTTTCTGGGAATGTCATAAGCGTAAAACCATTTTTGTTCTGCTCTTTTAAAATTTCCATTTGCTTTGCAAGCACAGGTTCTTTAATGTCTGGGAATGGAAGCCGCGAAATTACCACAAGGGTGTTTTCTGGCAATTCAATTTCTTCCAAAGATTTCAATTCGTCTGGGGTGCCAGCTAAAACGCTGCCTGCCTCTTTTTGAAAAAAGCCCGCCAAGTTAAAGAAATTTCCGTCTGTGCCTTGAAAAAAGCTGGTTTTGTTCTTTAAGGTTTCGTCTTTTCTCACCTCTGCCTGCAATTTTGAAATGGATGCATTATCGGTGAAAATAAGGGTATTGCTCTGATTTTTGGAAATAATTTCGCACAAAGTTTTTGTCAATTCTTCTGCGAATTTTTCTTCGGTTGGCTTGGGCAAAAAATCTGCGGCAAAAACTTGTGGAGGCTCTTTTGGGGTTTTAGAGCTGAAAATTTTTGTTTTTGGATTTTTTCCAAACAGTGCAAAACGATTTATCAAATATTCAAACTGCCCATTTATGCTAAGAGTATCGGAAACGAACAATGCAGATTTAAGCGTTGGATAAAGGGATTTCCATTTGGCGGAAATGTTTATCGGTTCTGCGCGAAAATTCACCTGATGAGGATTAGAACTATTTTCTATCCAATAAACAAATTCGCTGTGAGATGCGGCAAAAAAGAAAGAAATATCACTTGATATTTTTCTTATGTCAGAGGCGAACTGCATACAGTCTTTTGCTTTGCCTAAATCATTTTGAGCATAAAATTCTGCGCTGGCTTTATCTATTGTTTCTATCAATGCTTTTAATGAATTTTGAAAAGGCTCCGAAGAAATGCCCGTTTCGCTTGAAAGATTTTTGCCATAAACTATTCTACGTTTTTTCTCTTTGTTGCAATAATTTTGAATTTCTTTCAACAAGTTCAAAAATAATTTTTCGCTTTCTATGGTAGCTTCTTCCCATTTTTTGCACCATATATTCTGTTTTATGGAATTTTTCAAAACATAAAAATGCAAATTTCGTCCAAAAACTTTTTTGCTCTCTTGAGGGAGTTTGCTGGCATCGTCAAAAATTATTTTTTCGCAGTGCGGCAAAAGCGCAAAATCTGTTTGCATATCTTGCAAAAATAATTGATGAGGCACAATAAGCAAATTGGAATTTTCTGCTGCTTTTTTTGCATTTTGAAAATGGCATTTTGAAAAATGTTCGCACTTCTCGCCAAGGCAAGATGGTGCTTCGCAAGCTATTTTTTTCCACAAAATGGGGTTCCGGTTATAGTGCAGAACCTCGTTCAAATCTCCGGTTTTTGTTTTTTCAATCCAAGTTATTATGGCAAAGAAAGCTATTCTTTCTTCAGTTGTTAAATAAAGCTCCGCATCGCGCAGGCAGTTGTAATATTTGCGTAAGCACACGTAGCTAAAGCGTTCTTTCAGTATTGCAGAGCGAACATCGTCACTTATAGGTGGCAATTTTGTCAAGTTTTTTTTTGAGGTTGTTATTAAAATTTTTTCCTTTGTTTGCTTTGTGTGTTGCACTGCCGGGGTTAAATATTCAAATTCGCTCTCACATTCCACCAAGGCAATTTGCTGTTTTGAATGGCTGTTTGCGCTTAAAATTTCCGTAACAAATTCGTTGTATTCCATAAATTCTCCTAAAACAATGGTTCGTAGGCAGTGCCGGTTGCCATTTTCTTTAAATTTTCTTTAGTTGTGCTGCTGTTTTTTTCCAGCTCTTCTAGTCCAAGCAAAAAAACTTTTCCGCAAGCCTCTGCATCTGGCAAGGCACGGTGCGAAGCAGAAACCTCTATATTTAGCTGTTTTATTAAATTCACAAGTTTATGGCTTTCAAAAGTCCAAGCCGCTTGAGCTATGGCAAGAGAATCCCAAAAAATAAATTCCTTGTTTTTAAGCCCGTTTCTGCTAAGGGCAAGCATAAAAATTTTTGAATCAAAAGAGGCATTGTGTGCCACAAGAGGCAAGCCATTTATGAATTCCAAAATTTGCGGTGCTATCTCTTTGAACGACTTTGCCTCGTTAATTTCGTTTCGCGCAATGCCAGTTAAATAATAAACAAAAGCGGGAACCTCTTTTTGAGGTTTCACCAAAAAATCAATACTAGCAGCAATGCTGCCATTCTCAAAACGAACGAGAGCTATATTTATAATTTCGTCCTTTTCGGCATCTAAGCCAGTGGTTTCTAAATCCAGTGCAATAAAGTTTTTAGGTAGCATGCATTAAATGTAGAAAAATTTTTCTATATTTGAATTATGCGCTACTACTCTTTTTTTCTCGCTATTTTTCTTACAGTTTGCGCTGTTTCAACTGCTTTTGCCCAAGACATTCTTGTTAATGAGGTTGGTTACGAGCAAAGCGGACCAAAACGCGCCATTATACAGCATACCGGTGCCATTTCAGATAACAAAGCCTCCTTGGTGAATTCGCAAGGCAGTACAGTGCTAGAAATAAACCTTGGAGCGCAAACTTCTGTTAGCGGCTGGGGAGGTCGTAATTTCAAGGTGGCAGATTTTAGCAATTTTGAGCAAATAGGGACTTACAAGTTAAAAGTAGGTTCCAAAGAATCGCCAACATTTGAAATAGGAAAAAAAATTCTGCAAACAAAAACCGGATCTTTTCAAGTGAGCTTTTTCAATGGAATGAGAAATACATCAGAAGGAGACAAAAATTTAAATGTTTACGGAACTAACCAATACCACAATATGTATGGTGGCTGGAACGATGCTGCCGGAGACGAAGGCAAACATATTTCCCATTTGTCTTATGCTCATTATTTCAATCCCCAGCAAATTCCGCTTGTTTCTTATGCCTTGCTGCACGCAAATGAAATGCAACCAGAAACTTTTGGTTCTTCGGCAATAGCAGAAGCTGCTTGGGGCACAGACTATCTTTTGCGCGCACTTTCAAAAGATAATTACTTTTATATATCCGTATTTGACAACTGGGGGCAAAACGGATATTCCCGCGAAATTTGCAATTGGTTCGGAGAAGATGGAAAACGCGATGGCAAATTTCAGTCTTCGTTTCGCGGGGGTGGCGGAGTTTCCATAGCGGCTCTTGCTCGCGCAAGCAAAATGAATGTTCGCGGAGACAGTTCTTCTGTTCAATATTTAGAGGGAGCAAAACGGTCTTATGCCCACCTCAAAGCAAACAATATCTCTTATCTATCCAATGGAGTAGAAAACGTTATTGACGATTATGCCGCGCTCCTTGCCGCAACAGAACTCTACAATGCCACGCAAGATGCTACTTACAAAACAGATGCAAGCAGCAGAGCGCAATCGCTTATAAGCCGCCAATCCACTGATGGATGGTTTTATTCTGATAAAAAAAGTGGGGCAAATAACCGCCCATTTTACCACGCCGCAGACGAAGGATTGCCAATATTTGCTCTTGCGCGATACTTGGAAATATGCCAACTGGAAAACAAGCAAGCCATACGAAACGCTATAAAGAAAAATTTGCAATGGTATGCAAAAATTACTTACGAAAGACCAAACCCATTTGAATACGCTAAAATGTATGGAGAAGCCTCGTCTGGTTCAAACCCAGGTGCCATAAATCTCGCACTTAGCGGCACGGCAACAGCTTCTCGCTCAGAAGGAAGCTATACACCCAATTTGGCAATTGATGGCAGCTCCACAACTCGCTGGTCTAGTTATCAAAATGGAGAAAACAACGATAATCAATGGATAGCCATAGATTTGGGCGGTACTTACAAAGTGAACAAAGTTATTCTCAACTGGGAAGCAGCGTATGGAAAATCTTACAAAATTGAAGTTTCCACCGATGGAACCACTTGGCCTACAGCTACAACCATCACTAATAACACAAGTGGTGGCATTAAAGAACATTCCTTTACGCCCAGAGATGCGCGATATGTGAGAATGTTTGGCGTGGAACGCGGGAATGAATATGGAGGTTTTTCTCTTTATGAATTTGAAATTTATGGCGAGCAGTCAAATCAACAACCCTCTACTCCGCACAACGCAAGATTCTTTATGCCTCAAACAAATGAAACAGGCTACTGGTGGCAAGGAGAGAACGCACGTATAGCCTCTCTTGCCGCTGCATTTATAATGGGAGCGCAACCAGCAGACCCAAGTGGCAAATATTGGGCAGATACCTTGTTTGGCATGGCTTCTGCACAGTTAGATTGGATACTTGGCAAAAATCCTTTTGCAGTCACTATGATGTACGATTTTGGAAAAACAAATTATCCACAATACAGTTCATCAAAACCAAAGCCCAACATTAAAGGCGGAATTTGCAATGGAATAACCGCCAAAAGAGGAAACGAAAACGATTTGGAATGGTCTCCCGATGGCTACAATAACGAATCTTGGAGAGCTTGGCGCTGGATAGAACAATGGCTCCCCCACAACGCTTGGTATTTAATTGCAATATCATCTCTTTCGCACAGAATAGATAATCCCATTATTCCAGAAGAAAACCCAGATCCAATTATTGCAAAAACTAATGCTCAACTCGGCATTCAAATAAATCAAAGAGGCAGCATCCTTTATATGTCTTCTCAAAAAGACGTTGTTTGGAGAATTCACAATTTGCAGGGAAAACTTCTTTTTAGCTCAAATTCAAGAGAAACCAAATGGAATGCGAAAAACTTCAAAGGCCCCGTTGTTGTGAGCGCATTTAGCGGCTCGGTTGCAGAGAGCAAATTATTTTCTATTTTACAGTAATGATATCTAGAATCCTACCTCTTGCGATTTCCCTTGCAACGGCGGTTTTCGCCGTTCCATTAAATTTAACCGGCACGGTTAAAGACGGAGACTCTGCTCCTATTAAAGATGCCGTTGTTCTGCTAAAAGTGGATGACAACTTAATTGCTTATGCTCGTACCCTGAGCAAACAAGACGGCACATTCAAACTTTTGGAAGGCAAGGATTCCCCTGGTGAAATACCAGGCGAAAATCCAAACTCTATAACAAAGCAGCAAAATATTTTTCCCTCTCAATTTGCAAGCTACCAAGTTATGGATTTAAAAGGAAAAACCTGCAATTCTCTGAACAACCTGCCTCAGGGTGTTTACATTCTCATTGGCAAAACCGAATCTGGCAAAAACTTAAACATAGGTACCCTTTACCACAAAGGCGGCACCCTGAATCCCAAGTACCAAACCCAAAATTCAAAATCTCCCGTTCTATCCAAAACCACCACAACTCTAGGCGAAGTTCAGCTAATTGTTCGCAAAGCTGGTTATTTGCAAAAAGAAGTTGAGTTTTCCAGTTTTGACGAAAATGTAGGCACAGTTGTTTTGGAGCGCGACCCGCTGGAAAAAAGAATTGATAGTGTGATGGCACTTATGGATTTGAACAAAAAAATTTACCAAATGACACAAGCCCAAGTAGGTACTTCTTTTGGTTCCAGTGGAAGTTTTTACGGTTCAGTTTTGCAAGGCGGCACTGACTACTCCAGTACCGTGCTGAGTTCAATGAATAGTGCTATAAATTCCGCATCTCCAAAGATCCCAGTCACTTATGGCAAAGATATGATGCACGGTGCAGCGGCAATTAACGGCGCAACAATATTCCCGCATAACGTTGGAATGGGTGCAACGCGAGATTCTGCCCTTGTTCGCAGAGCTTGCGAAATAACTGCGCAAGAATCTTGGGCAGGCAATGTGGACTTGATTTTTGGCCCTGCAATTTCCGTTCCGCAAGATGATAAATGGGGCAGAACCTACGAGGGCTTTGGTTCAACTCCTGAACTTGCGATTGAAATGGGAGCAGCCTGCATTAGAGGTTATCAAGGCGCAAAATACGATGCACCTTGGAGAGTTATTGCAACCGCTAAACATTATTTAGCCGATGGTGGAACTCAAAACGGCACAGACCGCGGAAATGTTACAGCAAGCGATACTGATATTCGAAAAATTCATTTTCCAGGTTACGAAGCCGCTGTGGAACAAGGAGTTTTAAGCGTTATGGCGAGCTTCAATCAAATTAAAGGCGTTCATCAACATATAGATTCCCTGCGTTTAACAGGCTGGCTAAAAACGGAACTGGGCTTTGACGGCTATATAATCAGTGATTGGCAAGGAATTGCAAATTCCAACCAGCCTGGGTTTACCGGTTGTGACTATAATTGTACTGGACCATCATTAACCAACGATGCTGTACGAAAAGCCATCAATGCAGGCGTTGACCTTGCAATGGAACCCGGCTCCCATACGAACTTTATTTCTTTCTTAACTACCTTGGTAAATAATGGACAAGTTTCACAAACTCGCATAGACGATGCCGTACGCCGCATTTTAAGGGCAAAGTTCCGTGCTGGCAGAATGGATAATCCCGCAGGCATTGGCAATACAGTTAAAAGTACTTATGGTGATATTGGCTCTGCGGCTCACAGGGATGTTGCAAGGGAAGCGGTGCGCAAAAGCTTGGTATTGCTAAAAAATGAAAATAACGCATTGCCAATTTCTAAAACTGCCAAAGTTTTTGTAACGGGCAGCCACGCAACCAACACTGGTTATCAGTGCGGAGGCTGGACTGGCAATGGCTGTGATGGTGGTTGGCAGAATCAAACTTGCTATGGATGGACCAATACCAGAGATAACGTACAGGGAGCAACAAGCATAAAAGAAGGATTCAACAAAGTTGTGCCTAATTCCACAGCTAACAGCGCAAACGAAGCCAGTGTTATAGTTTACGTCACCGGAGAAAAACCTTATGCCGAATGGCACGGCGACCTTCAAAGTTTAACATTCCAAGATAATGAACTCGCTTCATTGAAACAACAAAACTCTGGCAAAAAAATAATCACAGTATTCATAAGCGGCCGCGCAATGGACACAAACTCGCTAATTAACAACAGTGATGCCTTTGTTGCCGCTTGGCTTCCGGGCAGCGAAGGCGCAGGCATTGCAGATGTATTATTTGGCGATCATCCTTTTACCGGCAAACTCCCCCGCAAATGGGGTACATTCGATTATGGCTTTGGACTTGTCTATCCTTAAAGACATAGCAAATAACCTCTACCAAGGCAATATTGGCATAGCTAACTCTAAGTATTTCAATGCCTTAGACGAGTTATCCAAATATGAGCCTTTTGTTAAAAACGCTCAAAATGTGCTGAAATTGCAAGAAAATGAAGATTGGGTGGGTTTGGCAGATTTTTTTACTGAAATTTCATAAAATGTGATTATTATCACTAAAAAATGCAAAAATATTAAATTTTCTCTTTTTTATTTTTCTATATTTATCCGCAAAGATTTTGGAGATTCTTATGGAATGGAATAGAGCATTTGACAGACGATTGGATTTTATAGCCAAATATCGCAGTTTGGACAAAAGAGTGCCTTTGGAAAAAAAGAAGGCCCTTCATTACCTAAACCAGCAAAGAGGCTGCTTTCACGCCTTTCAATATACAAATAAAATTTTAGAGCTTTTTATATTTCTAGACGAAGAAAACAGCATAGAAACTTCTCTTTCTTATCTCTCTTCAGATTTAAAAAACCTAGGCGATGTGCTGCTCCGCTCTGCAAATCCAACAAATCCGTTTTTCTTGGCAATAAGAGAAGAAGTTCCCACTTGGCACGCAGCAAACGTCGACACAGCAGACTTGGAACCAGACGTAGAAGCCGAAGACGAAGACAATGAACAAAAACTAGAAATAACCATAATGCGCACAGATGCCGGCAAAGACATAAGCGACCACGAAATGAGGCGCACACTCCGCAACTTGCGCGCAAGGCTAAAAGCCTGGCAAGTGGAACTGAGCATTATAGCCGATATAACCGCAGAATTTGACGATTTAGATGAACACGAAACCGAAGATGCTGTTTTGAAACTCTCTTTGGAAAGCGAACCGCTCAAAATAAAAAGCAAAAGAGGCGAGCTTTTTGTTGGCTTTGTTCCCATACAAGAAATTTACGACTATCATTTGGAACTCGGTCGCAGGCACAAGGCAAAACACAATATGATGATAGTTAGCTCCAACATACGCACATATTTAGGCAGCCAAACCTACACAAACGCAAGCCTTTTAGATGCCTTCCTCGGTATGAAAAAAAACGGAACCATAGAAGAATTCCCGTTCTTGCACAACGGAATGACTTTAACCGGAGACGATTTGCAATCTCAACGCCCAAAGCACGATGGCGAAAAATGGCATTTATACATAGACCACCCAAAAATAATAAACGGAGCGCAAAGCCTTTTCACTTACGAGCAATATGCAAGCAGAGAAGATGAACCAGTTAATCCGCTTGTTCTGGTAAAAGTGGTTATTCCATATCCTTCCGAAACTGAAGAACACGAGTCTGGAAATTTTGTAAGGCTTGTGACTATGGCAAACAACCGCCAAAATCCGGTGTTCAGCTATCATTTGCGCGCAGCAGACGATTTGCAATTCTTTATTTGGCAAAAAATGCAAGCAGAGGGTTTTTATTACATATACAAAGAAGGCGTTAGACCAAAAACCCGCACACGCAAATTGGAAGTTCGCATGCGCCCAGAACTTTCCAAAACTATGCTACTTTTAGATTCAAAAATAACCGAAAGCCGCGCAAGCGACCAAGTTTTTGACCAAGAGAGTTTTTATCAGCGTTGCTTTGGGTCATTTTACAGACAAACCACCGAACACGAAAGCCCCTTTGTTCGCCTTTGCATTATCTACACAAAGGCTTGGCAGCTTTTGGGCAGACTTCCTTTAAAGATAAAAGCGGTAACGCCTGGACAAGGAACCCGCATAGAACCAAACAAAGACAATCCCTTGACTTCGGTGTCTTGGTATGGCGGCAAATTAGAAGATAAATTTGCATTTCGCTCTGCAATTCGCGAAGTGACAATAGCACTGACTCTCAGATATTGGCTGCACTACGGAAGGCCTTTCAGAGATTTTCAAACTCTGCAAGACAACGAAAACGAATTCAACAGCTCAATAATAAGATTTGTGAAAAAAATCTTAGACGGAGCGCTTTCCAAAGTGATAGTCACCGAATACAAAGACAATCCAAAATATTTTGATGTGCTGAGAGTTATAGACAATGAAACCGGAGAAACCGTTGAAAGGCGTGTTTGGAAAGGTTTTACCAACACAGATGTTTATAGCCATCTTTTGAGCATTATGAGCAAAAATGAACGCACATGGGAAAAATGCAACGGTGGTCTAGACGATATATGGGATTAGCATGGCTCTGATAATTTTCCTAATTTTTCTGCCCTTTGTTATGGTAATAAGTGGCATATTGGTTTTTAACATTTATTTGCGAAAGCAAATCACAAAAGAAGTAAACCCTAAGCCCACCATAGACCAAGCCTATTTAAAAGCAGAAGAAACAAAGCGAGACGATGAAGATTTGGGCAGTGCTTATGTCAAAGTAAAGGAAGGGTGATTATGGACAATATGTTAGGCAGGGCAAAAAAAGCAGAGGCTTATTTGAAAAAAGCCGGAAAGTTAACGGAAAAATGTTTAAAAAAATATATCCCTAAAGAAAAAGAAATTCCCTCTACTTTGCATTCCGCAATGCGCTATGCTTTGTTAGCTGGCGGCAAAAGGCTAAGACCTGCTCTCGCGCAAGCTTCTTATGAACTCTTTGGCGGAAAACCGTCTGAATCCATCAATTTGGCAATGTCTGCACTAGAAATGCTGCACACATTTTCTTTGATACACGACGATTTGCCCTGCATGGACGATGATGATTTTAGGCGCGGTAAACCCACAACTCACAAAGTTTATGGAGAGGCAACCGCAGTTTTGGCTGGAGATGCGCTTTGCATTTATGCTTTTGAATTAATAGCCCAAACAAAAAACGTTGCTGTTGTAGAAGAACTCGCGCATTCGCTTGGCACAAAAGGGATGATCGGTGGGCAGGTTATAGATACCGAATCAGAAGGGAAACCCGTTGATTTGGCAACTGTGGATTATATCCACTACCACAAAACCGCAGCTTTAATAGAAGCTTCGCTGGTAATAGGTGCGCTCCTTGCACGTGCCACTAAAAAAGAATTGTCTTGCATACGCGAATTCGGAAAAGGAATAGGTCTTGTTTTTCAGATAATAGACGATATTTTGGATATAGAAAGTTCAACTGAGGAACTAGGCAAAGATGCAGGCTCAGATTTAAAAAACGGAAAAGCTACCTACCCCGCAGTTTTGGGTTTAAAGGCTTCAAAACAAAAAGCTCTGGAGCTTTACAATAAATCGCTGAAACATTTAGAAAAGTTGGAAAGCAAGAATACAGAAACGTTAAAGAACATTGCGGCTTTGATTATAGCGAGAACGCATTAGCCATCACCTTTGATAACTTCTCTGCATCTGGCAAATAATAACCGCCAATGTCAACGGGTTTACCCTGTTCCGCGGCTAGCTTTGCAATTATTTTTTGCTCGTTTTCGCTTAAACGCTTTGCGATGGGTTCAAATTTGGTTTTTAGTTCCAAATCTTCGTTTTGTTTAGCGAGTTCGGCTGCCCAGTAAAGAGCCAAATAAAAATGCGAACCCCTGTTGTCTAACTCACCAAGTTTGCGAGCTGGAACGCGGTTGAATTCCAGAATATTTCCGTTTGCTCTGTCTAATGTTTTTGCAAGAACTTCTGCTTTTTTGCTCTCTGTTTGTTTTGCGTAAAAATCAAGGGATTCCGCAAGCGCAAAATATTCCCCAAGCGAATCCCAACGCAAATAATTTTCTTTCACAAGCTGCTCCACCTGCTTGGGCGCAGAGCCACCCGCACCTGTTTCAAAAATTTTTCCTCCTGCCAAAAGCGGAACTATGGAGAGCATTTTCGCAGATGTTCCGAGTTCCAAAATTGGGAACAAATCCGTTAAATAATCACGCAAAACATTGCCTGTTGCAGAAATTGAATCTAAACCCTCTTTTGCCCTTTGCATTGAAAATATAGTTGCATCAAGTGGATTTTTCATATATATTTCCAAACCATTTAAATCAATTTTTGAAAGTTCGTCCTTAACTATTTTCTCTATTTCCCTGTCGTGCGCACGGTTTGGGTCTAGCCAAAAAACAACGGGGCTTTGTGTAGCGCGTGCCATTTCCACTGCCAAATGAACCCAGTTGCGAATTGGAATATTTTTTGTTTGGCACATTCTAAAAATATCGCCCTGCTCAACGCTTTGCTCCAAAAGAACATTGCCCTTCGCATCAAGGGCTTGCATAATTCCTTTTTCTTTTGCAATAAAAGTTTTATCGTGGCTACCGTATTCTTCTGCGGAATCTGCCATTAAACCAACATTAGAAACGCTGCCCATAGTTGCGGGATTGCAGGCTCCGTTCTTTTTGCAAAAATCTATCGCAGCGGAATAAACACCTGCATAAGAGCGGTCTGGAATAAGAGCAATTTCGTTTTGCGGAGCACGGCGAATAAGAGCGGGCATTGAGGCATCCACTATTATATCGTTTGGGCTTCCAAAATCCATAGACAGTTTTGGAGCATTTTTCAGCACATTTTGAATTTCATTTTCAATCTCTGCTTCTTTTGGATTCCCTGCGATTTTTTTTCTCAAATCCAAAAGCCCGTTGTTTGGGTCTATGCCGAGTTCTGCGAATTCCTTTGAAAATTTATTGAAAAGCGATTTAAAAAGAGTTTTGAAAGCAACGCCAAAAATCACCGGATCGCTAACCTTCATCATAGTCGCTTTTAAATGAACGGAAACAACCATTTCTTCTTTTTTTGCCCACTCGTATTCCTGCTCAAAAAAACTCTCCAACTTTTTTATTTTTAGCACAGCGGCATCTAAAATTTCACCCTCTAAAAGCGGCGCAGATTTTTTTAAAGTTGTTCGCTCGCCCTTTTCATTTATAAATTCAATTGAAAAAGAAGTATTCTCACTTAAAGTTATGGATTTCTCACTTTCATAAAAATCCCCGATTTGCATTGAGGCAACTTTTGTTTTAAAATCGCTTTTCCACTCTCCCATTGAATGTGGGTGCGCTTTTGCGTATTGCTTAACAGAAAGCGGAGCGCGGCGGTCTGAATTGCCCTGCCTCAGCACAGGATTTACAGCAGAACCCTTAACTTTATCGTAAACTGCCTTTATTTTTTGCTCTTCTTCGTCACTAGGATTTTCGGGGTAAATTGGAATTTTATAGCCTTTACTTTGAAGTTCGGCAATAGCTGCTTTCATCTGCGGCAAACTCGCAGAAATATTCGGAAGTTTTATTATGTTTGCGCTGGGTTCTTTTGTCAATTTGCCCAAATACGCAAGGTCGTCTGGCACAAGGTTAAAAGCCGCCAAAATGCGAGCGGCAAGGGATATATCTTTTGTCTCTACTTCAACACCTGCTGCATTTGCAAAAAACTTGGCTATAGGCAGCAGGCTTTCGGTTGCAAGTCTGGGCGATTCATCGGTTAGCGTGTATATTATGGGCATGGGGGTAAGGTAGAAAATTTTCTATATTCCTTATAGTAAATATTATCTGTGGAGGCATAACTATGAGTAAAGGCAGGACAGGAGTTAAAGATGGCTACAAAGACTTTTGATAATGCGAAAAGGAATAAAGCCGATGAGTTTTATACTCAATGGATTGATATAGAAAGAGAAGTACAGGCATACTTAGAGTTTAATCCTAATGTGTTCAAAGGCAAGATTATTTTGTGTCCTTGCGATGACCCTTATGAAAGCAATTTTTTTAAGTATTTTGCATTGAGTTTTAATAATTTAGGGCTTAAAAAATTGATTGCAACTTGTTACATAGGCTCTCCTATAGCAAGTACGCAATTAACATTGTTTAAAGATGAACCTGAAAATAACAAGACTACAAGAGTACCGCATAAGATTGAAATTACCGAAGTTAAGGATTACAATAAGGATTTAGCCGTTGATTTATTGGATGTTGAATGGCTTCTTGAAAATAAGAAAAACGTCCTTACACGATTAAAGGGCGATGGTGATTTTCGTAGTGATGAGATAAAAAAATTGCGTGATGAAGCTGATTTTATCATTACAAATCCTCCGTTTTCGCTGTTCCGCGAGTTTATAGCGTGGATTATGGAAGCGAAAAAGCAATTTCTTGTTATAGGGAATGTGAACGCAATTTCATATAAGGAAATATTTCCGCTGATAAAAGATAATCGTATGTGGTTGGGATTGGCTTTTGGAAGAGACTTTCAAGGGTTTATTATTCCTAAGAGTTATCCTTTAAGCGGCTCAGAGGCGAGGATTGACGAACACGGAAATAGAATAGTATCAACAAACAATACGATTTGGTTTACTAATATTGAACATGGTCGCCGTCATCAACCTATACCTTTTATGACAATGGCAAAAAATCTTAAACATAGCAAACACAAAGAAATAAGGGGCAAAAAAAGTTATGATAAATATGATAACTATGATGCCATAGAAGTGCCGTTTACTGATGCTATTCCGTCTGATTATAACGGTGCAATGGGAGTTCCCCTTTCGTTTCTTCATAAATACTGTCCCGAACAGTTTGAAATTTTGGGGAATGTGTATGAATTTAATATAAAAGGAGGTGCGTTTTATGTTAATGGTAATCGAATGTATCAAAGAATTTTAATAAAGCGAATAGGAGATGCTAAATGAAGACAACACTAAAAACTTATAAAGTTCGTGAAATTATAGACGGTTTCATTTACAATGAATTAGAGGGTAAAGGGCTTTTTGGGCTTTCGGGGAAATTAACGATACAGCCCGAATATCAGCGCAACTATATTTATGCTGACGGTAAGAGAGATGTTGCAGTTATAGAGTCTTTGCTCAAAGGTTACCCTCTCGGATTGATTTACTTTAACAATGTTTCTAATGAAAAGTTTGAAGTGCTTGATGGGCAACAGCGTATTACTTCCATAGGGCGTTTTACAACAGATAAATTTACAATTAAAGATGAAAATGGGTACGACCAAAGATTTAACTCATTGCCGCCTGACAAGCAAGAAAGAATAATGAACAGTGATCTTTTAGTTTATCACTGCGATGGTGAAGAGAGCGAAATCAAGGAGTGGTTCAAGACAATCAATATCGCTGGTGTTCCATTGAACGAGCAAGAGTTACTGAACGCTATCTATTCTGGGAGTTTTGTAACTTTGGCAAAAGCTGAGTTTAGTAATTCTATGAACCCAAATATACAAAATTGGAGCACATACCTCAAAGGCACTGCTTTGCGGCAAGATTTTTTGGCAACAGCTTTTAGTTGGGTTGCCGAATCAAAAAAACAAACTAAAGACAACTATATGTCAACTCATAGGCATGAAAATAATATCACAGAATTAAAGACATATTTTAACGCTGTCATAGAATGGGCAGATACAGTTTTTCTTGAGATTGACAGTAAAATGCAAGGATTGGAATGGGGACGGCTGTATGAAACCTATCACACTAAAAGTTATAATCCCGCTGATGTTTCAAACAAAGTTAAGGATTTACTCTCTGATGATGCCGTACACAAAAAGAGCGGAATATTTGAATACGTTTTAGGCGGTTGCATAGATACAAAACTTTTAGAAGTTCGTATATTTGACGATAAAACGAAAAAAGAGGTACACACCAGGCAAACCGCAGAAGCAAAAAATAAGGGAATATCAAATTGTCCCCTTTGTGCTATTGAAAACACAGCGAACAAATCCAAAATATGGGAACTAAAAGAAATGGATGCAGACCATATTACAGCTTGGAGCAAGGGTGGTGCAACAGATGCAGCAAATTGTCAAATGCTTTGTAAAACACACAATCGTGCTAAAGGGAATAGTTGAAATATATTGATAGAGATGACGTGTTTATATGTATATTATGGGCATAAGTATCAATTTGCCGACGTCGGCAAATTGATCAATATCCTAACCACAAACCCAAGCGAATTTTACTATATTTACTCAAAATGACCATAGAAGAGTCTCAAAATGAGATAAGAAGTATTTTCGCCGCCTTTGGAAACCCAGACGACAAATGGAAGTTTTTGTTGAAAATTGCAAAAGAGCATAGCGGAATGGCTGATGATTTAAAGCAAGATAAATTTATTGTTAAGGGGTGCGCGGCAAAAATGTTTTTGGTTCCAGAATATAAAGATGGAATTTTAACCTTTCACCTAGACACAGAAGGCGGAGAATCTACTCCGCTTTTAAGCCGAGGTTTGGGCGCACTAGCACTAAAAATTTACAATAATCAAAAACCCTCCGATATTTTAACCGCAAAACCGGAGTTTTTTCAAGAAATAGGCTTGCAAATAGGCTTAACACCAACAAGGGCAAATGGGTTTGCAAGTTTATTAAAGCAAATTTATATGTATGCAAAAGTGTATTCGTTAATGGGGAGCAATTAGTGAATAGGGTAAAATTTGTGGTAAGATTACTATTGATTTTGTTAATAGTGCTACTGCCTATTTTTTTGTTTTGGGGCTATGAAAAAGCAAAGGGAAAACTAGTGTCTTTTCTTTCTAACCCAATAGAAATAGGCAATGTTTTAATAATTCCGCAAGATTTTCAAAGTGCATCTATTTTAAAATGGAAATGGAAATCAATAAAAGTTGTAATTGATAGCACAAGTTTATTTTTTGAAAACCCAAAAGTTTTCATACACCCAATGCTCAGTGTCAATAAAGAATTGGTGAATATATCCATAGACAGCGTTTATGCTTACATAAACCCAGATACGACTAGCGAGCAACCAGAAACAAAAATTGAACACATAAGCCATCCAGATTTACGGCTGCCGTTTAGGGTTATATTAAGAGTGAGCAAAGTTGCTGCTGATGTTAAAGATATTGGAAACTGGAAATTAGATTCTCTTGTTGCGGTAAAATCTGCGCGGCAAAAAAGATTTTTCTTAAAAGCTAACAACATAAACGGAACTTATATTGCAAAAAACTTGTTTTTAAATGCGGATTACAGATGGGGCGAAATATTTTCAGATGCTTCAATTTTGATATCCGACAGAAAAAGCGATTCCATAGCCATAACCTTAAATGCCCCAAGAAAGAGATTAGAAGATTTATCTGCCGAAATAAATGCATACATATCCAATTTGCCCATTTGGTTAAAAGACAAATGGCCACAAGAGGCACCGCAAATAGGAAAAATAGCTTTAAATTCAAATGCTTCCATAAATGTTTTGAACAACAAGGCAGATTTTAATTTATCATTGCAAACACTCATTGGGGAATTTTGGCAACTACCTACATTTAATGCTGCCATAACCGCTTCAGGAAATATCTTTGGCATTTCGCAAAGCGAAATTTCACTAAAGGGGAAAAATGGAGAAAGCATAAAAATAAAAGGCAATATCAACAAAGATTTAGACGGAAGCGCAGAGTTAGAGATAGAAGGAATAAATTTAACACTCGGTCCTGAAACTTTGCCTGCCGATGCGAAATTCCACAAAGTCACAAAAAAAGGAAATTCCGTTTTTGCAAATTTCACAACAAATGCAGGTTCAAACTTTGTGGCGAAAATAGATAATTTAAACGAACCCGTGATAGTATTTTCCGCAGACATTGTTCCCAAAGAACCATGGGCGGTACAATGGACTGGAGAAATGGTTAAACTGGAAAGACCAACTATTATAACTGGTTCTTTTGCTTTTAAGGAAATTTTGTTAAAAGCAAACTTAAAAACAAAAGTTCCTTTTGCCTACTATGCCGCCGCAGACGAATTTGATGTGGATCTATGGTTAAACTCCGAAGGTATTCATTTTCCACGTGGCACAATAAAACGCGGAGGCTACAAAAGCGATTTCACGGGAGAAGTTATATGGTCAAAGGAACTATTCTCATTCAAATTAAATCAATCGCACGGAGGCAATGCAGAAATTCACGGAACTTTTGACCCAAAAATAAAACTCAACTTGGAAAACTTAAACTCTCTTGAATTGCCTTATGCAGAACCAGATATGCTAAAAGGCTACAGCGGATTTATAAGCGGAAACTTGAAACAGGATTTTGAAAACAGAAAAGGAGAGGCTTCTGTTTCGCTATCTACGGAAATTAAAAATTATAAAATAAATGCAAAATCAGATATTGAGATGAATGGAGATTACTTAACAATGAAAAATTTTGAATTGGAGCAAAACGAAAGAAAAATTGAAGGCCATTTATCAGTACTCCTACCTAACGAAACCCGAAAAAATATGGAAATTCAGCAAGCAGGCATAAATGTTCCTTTAATGGACATAGTTTCTATTTTGGCAATATTCAAAGACTCAACTCTTTTGAGCGGTATGGCAAAGGGCGATTTAGAATACGACAAAAACATAGGTTTGACAGGTGGATTTGCCCTTTCAAAAATAGCCTTTAGAGATTTGGATTCAAGTACTATAAATTTCCCAAATTTGAAATTAGAAGCTTTTGGCTATTCTGCAAAAATTTCCGCACCAGTATTTTTAACCGGAGGTCTATGGAACGGAAATTTGGAGCTAAATATAAATAATATAGGGCAAAAAAGCGATTTACCCATTTCTGTTTCTTATGCGGCAAACAATATAGATAATGCGGGAAGCTTAAAATTTGAAGGGCTTGTGAGCAAAGATTTGCAAAAAATATCTGGAAATGTACAGGTACTGGGCGACTGGTTTTTGCCAAACGGAGCGGGCGAAGTTAAAAACACAAATATCAATATATCCGCAAAAAGCTCTTTAGGAAAAAATATTTTGGACTCCTTAACGGCAAATTTCAGCACAAAGAGAAATTTTTATGAAATGGGAATTTTCAAAATACCATTTACATTTGATGGGCATATTAAAAAAGGCATTGTCTCTGTGGATTCAGCTTTTATATATGGAGAAAAAGATGAAAAAATAATAGCGAAGCTGCAATTTGACTTAAACAATGCAAATTTAAAAGAATTATCTTTTTATACTGAGCAATTCACATTATTTTTATTGAACGAGCATTGGATTAAAATAAAAAACGGATCTGGAAAAACAAAACTGGAGCCTACCGGAATAACAATTTTTGCTGAACTGCCATCAATTTCTTATCGCATGGAAAGCGAGGAATATGGAATGGCCTCTGCAACTTTAAAAGGAAATGCGGCATATCACTATCCATTTCAAATAGAGCAATCTCAAACAAATTCAAGCATAACGGGGAATTTTGAAATAAGCAAAGCATCTTACATAAAAAATATGGATTTAATGCCAGACCCCATGCACTTAGACAGAACGCTAAAAACCATAAATAAATTTAGGGAATCGTTAGCGAGAGAAAAAAGGGTAAATGCAACCGAAATGCACGCAATGACCAGCCGTCCCACAACCCTTAACATAAAGCTTCAAACATCTGGAATGGACGCGGCAACCATAAATTCTAACCTTGCGGCATTTGCATTTGTGGTGAATGTATCTGTACTCGGAACAACAAGAAATATTCTGCTATCTGGCGATGTAAATGCCGTTGGCAAAGGACAAATTGGCTACAAAGGCTTAACTATGTTTGATCTATCACATTTAAGACTTTATTGGCGGAATACACCCATAAAACAAGGTGTAATAGATATGCAAGCCTCCAACAATTATCCATTTTGCATGCCAGATGAAAATTCAAATGAAAAAGATTGTACTATCAATATGAATGTAACAGGTCCATTTGCCAAGTTGAATATGCAACCAACGGCAAACTGCGATATAGAAGCTTCAACAGGACTTATCTATTACAGCATGCTTTTGGGTTGTATATCGGAAGACTATGCTTCTGGCACTTTTATGGATCGTAATAAGGCAGACAAGTATGCTGGAAAACTTTTGGGTAAGATTATGTCTTCTACCATAAATAAAAGTCTAGGTGGGAACGTGGTTGGGAATATAGATTTAAAAATGCAGATATTCAGTGAAAAAAATACCACAGAGGAAGACACAACCTATATACGAGTTCCAATAAGCCTTTCCAGATGGGTTTCAAATTTAGAAGCTGTTTTTGGTTTAACAAGCACAAGTGAAAGTTCAAATCGTAGCTATGATAAATCTTACGAAGCTGGTCTTCGCTATTCACTACCAGTTTTTGATTCAACAGACATAAGCCGCAATTTCATAGACCCATCACTAGATTTAAATGCAAACTTGGTGGCACGGCGATATGATTTGTCAACAGAAAGCAACGCATACGATGAAACTCGGTTGGAAAAAAACATAGGTATGCTTTACGTCCACAAATTTTGGGATCCCTGCATTTTGGGTATAGGCTATTGCAAGGTTGCAGAAAATCTTTTGAACTCTGTAAAATAATTCGGAAAAGTTTTATTCACACATTCTGGATTTAGTATTGTTATCTCTGCCCCATTTTTATTTGGTGAATTCAAAGAAAGCAAGCTAAAGCACATAGCCATTCTGTGGTCGTTATAGGTTTCTATTGTTGCAGGCAAAATTTCCTTTGGCGGAGTTATCTCTATAAAATCATCTCCGATTATCACTTCTGCGCCAACTTTGCGAAGTTCGTTTGCCATTGCTGAAATTCTATCTGTTTCCTTTACTTTCCAGCTCGCTATGCCTGTGATTTTCGTTTTGCCTTTTGCGTAGCAGGCAAGGGGGCAAATTGTCATTGCTGCATCTGGAAAAAGAGTTGCATCAACCGTTATGCCATTTAAGTCTTCGCCCATTTTTTCCAACACTTCTAAAAATTTCACATCGCCTTGCAAGCCATTTTTCTCAATTCCATTTACAACCACATTTCCTTTTGTTATTGCCCCTGCCGCCCAAAAATAACTCGCAGACGAGGCATCGCCCTCTATTTCAAGAGTCTGGGCTTTATAAACTCCTTTTTCCACTTTGAAACTTTTATAGCTGTTATTCTCCACTTTTATTCCAAATTTTTCCATCAAGCGAATTGTCATATACACATAAGGTCTTGATATCAACTCGCCGTCCAAAATTATTTCCAGAGGCTCTTTGCAATATGGAGCGGCAATCAACAAGGCAGATAAAAACTGGCTGGAAATATTTCCTTTTATATGAACAACTCCCCCACTTAACTCATTTGCTTTTATTTTCAAAGGCGGACAACCATCATTTCCCAAGTATTCAATATTTGCGCCAAGCGTTCTCAAAGCATCAACTAAATCTTTTATGGGTCTCTCGTGCATTCTAGGTTCGCCGCGCAAAATATATTCGCCGTTTTTCAGGCAGAGCGCAGCCGTCAAAGAACGCATAGCCGTTCCTGCATTGCCTAAAAACAATTCTGCTTTTTCGTTTGAAAAATTTTTGCCAAGTTTTTCAAGTGCCTCTCTCATGTATCTCGTATCTTCGCTTTCCAAAATCCCAATGAATTTGCTCTCCCCTTCTGCCAAAGCCCCCATCAACAATACTCTATTGGAAATACTCTTTGAACCAGGAACTTTAATTTCTCCGCTAAAATGAGAAGTTGGTTTTAATACTAGCTGAGAGTTCACAAAATTTCCCTTTGCAATAATCCTTGTTTCATAATCAAATGTCTGTATGGAGTGTTTTGATAAAATGTTGGATTGTGGGTTGCCATTATCACCGCTGTTCCGCTTGCATTTATTTTTTGGAAAATCCTAAAAACCTCGCTTGCGTTTTCTGGGTCTAGATTGCCTGTTGGTTCGTCTGCAATCAAAAGGTATGGGCTGTGTATCATTGCCCTTGCAATGGCTACCCTCTGCTGCTCACCGCCAGAGAGTTCTGCTGGCAGGGAATTTTTCTTTTGCAAAATTCCAACCGTGCTAAGTGTTTCCAAAACCTGTTTTTTTATCTCTGCCTGCGAAAGACTGCTGGAAACCAAAAGCGAAAGAGCAACATTTTCCGCAACGGTTCTATCGCCAAGCAATTTGAAATCCTGAAACACTATTCCTATTTTTCGCCTTAAAGCCTGAATACGCCCAAGGGATATTTTTTTGCTGTCAAAATGCTCAGTGCCAAAATCTATCAAAACCTGCCCATTGCCCTCTCTATCTGGAAATTCATCCATATAAATCATTCTCAAAAGCGTTGTTTTACCAGCACCGCTTGCTCCGGTTAAAAACACAAACTCACCCTTGGTTATTTTCAAATTGATATTAGAAAGCGCAACATTGCCGCCGCTATAAGTTTTTGACACGTGAAGGAAAGATATCATTCTACTGGGAATATAGAAAAATATTTTCATCGACAATTTTCTATATTACTCTCTTGCCTAATCTCTGGTTTCCTTACGCTCAAATGCAAACAATGCCACCGCCCTTAAAGGTTGCAAGTGCCAAGGGTGTAAAAATTTATTTAGAAAACGGGCAAGAACTCATAGATTCCATTTCAAGTTGGTGGTGCGCAATTCACGGCTATAACCACCCAGAGATAAACTCCGCACTTGAAGAGCAAATGCAAAAATTCTCACACGTTATGCTAGGCGGCTTAACTCACGAACCAGCGGAAAAATTGGCAAAAGAACTTGTGCGCATAACTCCGCAGGGATTAAATCACGTATTTTTTGCAGATTCCGGCTCGGTTGGAATGGAAGTCGCTATGAAAATGGCGGTGCAGTTTTTTAAGAACAAGGGCATTGATGGCAAAACCAAATTTGCAAGTTTGTATAAAGGCTATCACGGAGATACAACCGGAGTGATGTCCATTGGAGACCCAGAAGAAGGCATGCACCATCTTTTCAAAGGATTTTTGCCAAAGCAATTTTTTATTCACCCATCTCTGCAAGAAATAGAAAAACTATTTGAGGAACACAGCAGTGAAATTGCCGCCTTTGCTTGCGAACCTCTTTTGCAGGGAGCAGGGGGCTTTAATTTTTACCCACCAGATTTTTTGAGCGGAGCGAAAAAACTTTGCTCACAATATAATGTGCTACTCATAGCAGACGAGGTTGCAACAGGATTTGGGCGCACAGGAGCGATGTTCGCTTGCGAACAAGCGGGTATAACCCCAGATATTATGGTTCTTGGCAAGGGTTTAACGGCGGGTTATTTGGGGCTTTCTGCAACTCTTGCAACAGATGATGTTTACAATTCATTTTTAGGAGAGAGCTACGAAAAAGCATTTATGCACGGACCAACCTTTATGGGAAACGCCTTGGCTTGTTCTGCCGCTCTCGCTTCTCTCAAAATTTTTGAACGTGAGAATTATTTGGGAAAGATTGCTCGCATAAATGAAATATTAAAAGAGGAACTATTGGGGTTTGAAGCTAAGGGAGTTAAGGAAACACGTGTGTTTGGGGCTTGCGGGGTTATAGAGACATTGAATGAAAGCCATCACTATGGTATTCAGGAATTTGCGCGGTCTCGCGGCGTGTGGCTGCGCCCATTTTTGAACGTTGTATATACAATGCCGCCTTATATAATTTCAGAAGAGGAACTGCGCAAAGTTTGCGGGGTTATGAAGGAGTTTTTTCTATATTATCCCCTGTAGAGGATATTATTTTTATCTACATCCCGAAGCCTCTGCAAAACAATTCTCATATTGGAGAACACTCATGAAATCAAAAGTGACGAATAAGTTCGTTTTGATTGGCATTCCTAATTGCGGCAAATCAACCATCGGTAAGAGGGCAGCAGAAAAACTGCAAATACCGTTTTATGATACAGACCTACTGGCGTACGAGAGATTAAATCTCAATAATCCGGCAGAATTGTTCCTGTATAGAAACCTTATGCGAGTTATGGAGGAACATCGCAAACTTGAAGCCGAGCTTGCAGAACTCAAAGGTCCCGCCATAATTGAAGTCTATCCCGAAAGCGTGCTTACTCAGTTAGATACCAAAGTTATGAAAAAGCTAGGTACCATAATTCACGTTAAGCGAGACTTAAAAACCATGCTTGAAGAGGCAAAGAAAAAAAAGCGCAGGTTGGTTTTGCAAAATATGACCACTGGTCAAGAAATAAATATGCAAGCCGAAACCATAAGGCTTTATGCAGAAGAATTCCAGCATTTTGAAAAACTAGCAGATTTATCGCTGGATAATGATGGAACTGAAGATGAAGCGGTGGAAAAATTGGTGGATATGATCAAACAACAGTAATTTTTGATATTTTCTCAGTAAAATCTATTATTTTTTTTCAAAATAATTTGTATGTTACCACTAATTATGATTTATACTAACAGAATTCTCTCATTGGCGGTTATGCTCTGCATTTCGCTACTTTCTTCTTGCACATCTGATTTGGATCCTCTGCCTCCGCCTCCAGATGAGCCAAGTAGTTCGTCTGTTGAGCCAAGCTCTAGTTCATCTCTTATAATCACAAGTGGTACTTTCACGGATAGCCGTGATAACAAGTCTTACAAATGGGTGGTGATAGGTACCCAAACTTGGATGGCAGAAAATTTGAACTATGAAGCAAATGGCAGTAAATGCTATACAAACCTCGAAGCATACTGCGGAATCTACGGTAGATTGTACAATTGGGCAACAGCTATGGCTATTGATTCCACATACAATTCCACTTCATATTCAGCGGTAGAAAAGCATACAGGAGTTTGTCCATCTGGCTGGCATATTCCAAGCGATGGAGAATGGGGTGCTTTGATAAAATTCATCAATCCAACTTGCTCTCTCACAAGTGATTGCGATTTCGCTGGTATGCTCTTGAAAGCTACTAGCGGTTGGAATAGCAACAATGGCACGGATGCTTATGGCTTTGCGGCTTTGCCTGGTAGTGGTGGATATTCAGATGGCAAATTCGACAATGTCGGTCACTACGGTGACTGGTGGGCTGCTTCGGAAAGCAAAGCTTCCAATGCCTATGGTCGATGCATTGGCTGTGACAGCAACATTGACAGGGTTAAACGAGTCAACGACAATAAATCCTACTTACGCAGTGTACGTTGCTTGCAAGATTGAAACGAACCATATTTAGTCAAAACAACTCCAACCCCTTACCTCTCGCCTCCCCTATAGGCGTTAACGGCTTTTCCTCTTTGCGGCTCAAAGCCTCCCTAAGTTTTTGCTGCTTTTCAAAATTTTCTTGAAAAAACACATTCTGCTTGGATTTATTCAAAATAGATTCTGCCACAAAAACCGCTTTGCCAGCATCTGGCACGTAAACAACGGGTTGCTTTCCAACAGTGGCGATTTTTGCCGCAGTATGCAAAGCAGAAGTTGTGGCTCCGCCTATCATAACTGGAATTCCAAGATTTTCTTTTGAAAGAGTTTCCACAACAAAGCTCATCTCTGAAAGGCTTGGTGTTATAAGCCCCGAAAGCCCCACTAAATTCGGCAAATGTTCCTTTACCGCTGCCAAAATTTTTTCTGCTGGGCACATAACTCCAAGGTCTATAATTTCGTAGTTGTTGCAGGCAAGAACAAGGGACACTATGTTTTTACCAATATCGTGTACATCGCCTTTTACGGTTGCCATCAAAATTTTGCCAGCTTTTGCAGTTTGAGTTGCAGAACTATCTATATATGGCTGCAAAACCGCCACCGCTTTTTTCATAACTCTTGCGCTTTTCACCACTTGTGGCAAAAACATTTTTCCCGCGCCAAAAAGCTCGCCAACCTTGTTCATTCCGTTCATTAAAGGCTCTTCAATAACTTTCAGCGGATTGCCATAAGCTACGCGCGCCTCTTCTGCATCGCTTTCTATAAAGGTATCTATGCCCTTTACCAAAGCGTAGGCTATTCTCTCCTCCAAAGACAACTGCCGCCACGCCAAGGCATCGGAGTGGCTCGTTGCCTCGCTTTTTCTCTCCTTTATGCTTTCCGCATATTGCAGCAAATGGTCGGTCGCATCTGGGCTGCGGTTGAAAATTAAATTTTCTATTAAATTCCTCTCCTCAGCCAAAATATCATCGTAAATTGGAAGCGAGCCGGCATTTACAATTCCAAAATCCATTCCAGCTTTTGTTGCATAGTATAGAAAACAGGAGTGCATACTTTCGCGGATTGCGTTGTTGCCTTTGAATGCAAAACTCAAATTCGAAATTCCGCCAACGATATGCGAATAGGGCAATTTTGCTTTTATGAATTTGCAAGTTTCTATAAAATCTTTTGCGTAGTTTGCGTGTTCGGCAATGCCTGTTCCAATGGAGAGAATATTTGGGTCAAAGAAAATATCACAGGGGTTGAAATTTAATTTCTCGGTTAGCAAATCGTATTCCCTTTTGCAAACCTCTGTTCTTTTTTCATAGCTGCTCGCCTGTCCTTCTTCGTCAAAAGCCATGCACACAAGGGCAAAACCCATACGTTTCACTTCGCTTGCTTTTTTCAAAAAAACTTCTTCACCCTCTTTCAAGCTAAGGGAATTCACTATACCCTTTCCGGGAAAACACTCCATTCCTGCAACCAAAACATCCCAAGACGAACTATCCAACATAACAGGGCATTTTGCCGCCGCCGGTTCGGAAACATATAGGTTTACAAAATGCCGCATTTTCTCCCGTGAATCCAGCAAGCCATCGTCCACATTTATATCTATAATCTGCGCACCGTTTTCAATTTGGGCAACGGAGAGGGATATCGCTTCGCTCCAATTATTTTCCCTAATCATTTTTGCGAATTTCAGACTGCCCGCCATATTGTTTCGCTCGCCTATATTTATGAAATTGCTGTTTTCGGTTATTTCAACGGGTTCTAAACCGGAAAGCTTTGTTGTTTTTGGCAGCTCTGGTATTTTTCTTGGGCTTTTGCCCTGCACGGCTTTTTTCATAGCGGCTATGGTTTCAGGATTTGTTCCGCAACAACCGCCAACTACATTTACCCAGCCATTTGCTGCGAATTTTTCAATATGCTTCGCCATGCCTTCGGGAGTTTCGTCATAGCCACCGAGTGGGTTTGGCAAGCCTGCGTTTGGATATGCGCTTATAAAAACATTTGCAATTCTTGAAAGTTCTGCAATGTGCGAACCCATTTCTTCTGCACCAAGTGCACAGTTCAACCCAATGCTGAATAAATCATAACCGCTAACTGAATTCCAAAAAGCCTCCAAAGTTTGCCCAGCAAGCAAGCGACCAGAAGCATCGCTTATTGTTCCAGAAACCATAACAGGAACGCGAACTCCCCTTTCTTCCTGTTCAAGCGAGGCTGCGTAGAGAGCCGCTTTGCAATTAAGCGTGTCAAATACTGTTTCTATTAAAAGAATGTCTGCGCCGCCATCTAAAAGTCCTTTGATTTGCGTTTGATAAGCATTTGCCAATTCCCTGAATGTTATTCCCCTGCTGGCAGGGTCTTCCACTTTGCTTGCCATACCTGCCGCTTTGGATGTTGGTCCTATGGAACCTGCGACAAATTTGCGCGATGTTCCTCCAAATGCATCTATTGCTCGTCTTGCTGCTTCGGCACCGGCTTTGCTAAGTTTATAACATTCGCTTTCCAGCCCGTAGTCTGCTTGGCTAATGGCGTTTGAGTTGAATGTGCAGGTTTCAATTATGTCTGCTCCGGCTTTGAGGTATTCGGTATGTACGCTTTCTATAACATCGGGGCGAGAAAGCACAAGAATATCGTTGTTGCCTTTGTGCTCCCAAAAATCTTTTTCCGTTAAATTAAAACGCTGAATCATTGTTCCCATTCCGCCGTCTAGCAGTATGATGCGTTCTTTGGCGAGTGAGAGCAGGGCGGTGTAGGAATCGGATATTTTCATAGGGGTAATTTAGAAAATTACCATTGTTTGCTAAAATCTATTTTACGAACAGACGGTATTTTAAATGAAAATATAGTCTTCTTTTTATAGTTTGAAATAAAAAAATCCCCAAGAGTTATTATATCCATCCCGATAAGAGCATCACCACTCCCCAAGCTATCGCAACTCGTAACTTCAGTTTGTATTTGAACTTTGCTAGGTAAAATAAAATCAACAAAATATATTTTTGCTCTTGCTTCGCCAGTTACTCCTCTGACCGTTGTCCAACCTATATGAGTTAGTTTCAGAGTTTTTGCAACATTTTTTGTGATAACAGAGCCTTGTGCTCCAGTATCCCAAATTGCTGTAAATTCTTTTGAAATATTTTTTTCATTTGCAATTAATATTTTTGTTGTTATGTCAAAAACTATTTTCTTGAAATTTACAGTAAAAGATTTCTGTTTTTTCATTTAAATATCACCCTTGGAGAATGGAATGTTTGCGTGTAATTCTCTTTTCCAGGATAGCATTTTTGTATTAAAAAAGTACCTGGTTTATATTTTTTCAAAGATTCAAAATATGCCTTTGGAACAGAAGGATAATCTCCAACAACAGATTCTCCAACTATAACCAAAACTCTCCCATTGAATTTTTTAACGAGCTTGCCCTGATTGGCTATGTAATAGTCAAATTCCTTTTCAAGCGGTTCCTTTCTTTTTACTTTCATAAAAATACCTTTCCCTACGTAACAATATAGAAAAAAATTTTACTATATTACCTCTTTATGTCTAGCGTCTTTGGAAAACTTTTTACGCTTTCATCTTGGGGTGAATCGCACGGGAAGGCTATTGGGGCAGTGGTGGATGGCTGCCCTGCTGGGCTTGAAATTAGCGAAGAATATATACAGCAATTTTTAGACCGCCGCAAACCCGGGCAGAGTGCAATTACCACGCAGCGCAAAGAAAGCGATGCGGTTAAAATTTTGAGCGGGGTTTTTGAAGGCAAAACAACGGGAACGCCAATATCTATGATAGTGGAAAACGCAGACCAACACAGTGCGGATTACGAGCAAATAAAAGACTGGTGGCGACCAGGGCACGCAGACGAAGCTTATGATTCCAAATATGGATTTAGAGATTACCGAGGCGGTGGGCGTAGTTCGGCTAGGGAAACCATAGCACGGGTTGCTGGTGGTTCAATAGCTCGTAAATTTTTGAAGGAAAAATGCGGAACCGAATTCACGGCTACTATAAACATAGACTACAACTCAATAGAAAATGCAAAAAAAAATGGAGATAGCATCGGTGGCATTGTGAGCTTAACCATCAAAAACCCGCCAAAAAATTTGGGCGAACCAGTTTTTGACCGCACAGAGGCACTGCTTGCAATGGCAATGTTAAGTATTCCTGCAACACGAGGATTTGAAATTGGCAAAGGTTTTGAAGCGGCAAATATGCTCGGCAGTGAGCACAATAAATTTGCAGATGGCACTTATGGCGGCATAACTAGCGGTGAAGATATTTTGTGCAGAATAGCGTTCAAGCCAACCCCGTCTATTTCTAAAATGCAAATGGCAAAAAATAAAAACGGGCAAATTGGCGAAATCAGCATAAAAGGCAGGCACGACCCCTGCGTTGCGGTACGTGCGCCGGTGATTGTGGAAAGTATGGCGGCACTTGTTTTAATGGATTTGTGGTTGCAATTATGAGCGAAGATATACAAGAAGAACAGGAATTGCAGGGCCTTAGCGACTTGCCGCCCATTGAGAGCGTAGAAGAACTTTCTAGCATAATACAAGCATTGGTTTTTGCATCAACAGAAGTTGTCACTCTAAAAAAATTGAAAGATATTTTGGGTGATTTTTTAGACCAGTCGCAGGTTTCCGGTGCGCTCCGGCACGCAAACGAACAGCTTGCAAAAATAAAATCTCCATTTGAAATTGTGGCGGTAGCAGGCGGTTATCGCTTTAGAACAAAAAACGCATATTATCCATATATTCGCAAACTTTTTCCAGAGAACAACGCTCGCAGATTATCCGCCGCCGCTTTGGAAACACTTGCCATTGTTGCCTATAAACAGCCCATAACAAAAGCTGGCATAGAGGCGGTTCGCGGAGTTTCTTGCGATGGCCCTTTGCACAGCCTATTGGATAAAAAATTCATAGCTTTGGGAGAACGTGCAGAAACAGTTGGCAACCCATACACCTATATAACCACAACTGAATTCTTAAAATATTTTGGCATAAACCAAATTCCAGACGACCTTCCGCGCCTCACGGAATTCAGCGATATATTGAATAGCGATTTTTTAATTCCACAATATCCCTTGCAAAAGCAAACTGAGCCTGAGCCAGTGCATCCGCAAGAGACAACGGAACAACTGGAAATACCATTGGAGAGCGATTAGCGAGAAATATTATGAAAAAACCTATACTCATAACCATCGGAGACCCAAACGGCATAGGCCCGGAAATTTGTTTGAAACTTATGGCAAATTTGCCAAAAATCAAACATCCGGTTGCCTTGGTTGGGGATATTACAATTCTTGAAAAATGCAGAAAAAAACTCGGCATTTCAAGCACAATAATAAAAGGCGGAGTTCCGTTTTGCGCGGCAAGCGAAGAGTTTGACGGGAAAATAGAGCCGGGCAAAGTCTCAAAGGAAGCTGGAGCTGCAAGTATTGCTTGGGTTAGGCAAGCGGTTGAATGGATAAAAGCCGGCCATGCTGCTGCTATGGTAACGGCCCCATTGTGCAAAGAGGCGGTGGAAAAAACTATCCCAAAATTTCAAGGACACACGGAATTCATAGGCGAAATGTGCGGCGACAAAGAGCCTGTGCTTGCCCTTGTTCACGGAGACTGGGTGGTTGCTCATGTTAGCACTCATGTTTCTTTAGCAGATTCAATAAAAAAAGCAAAGCCAGAGAGAATTGTAAAAGTAGGTCGTTTGTTAAACGAATTCTTAAAAAAAGCAAAAGGAATAAAAGAACCAAAAATAGGTGTTGCTGGAATAAATCCACACGCTGGAGAAAACGGCTTGTTTGGCAAAGAAGAAATGCTAAGTATTATGCCCGCTGTAAAAAAACTTCGCTCAATGAAAATAAATGCAATTGGGCCTCTCCCCGCCGATGTTGTTTTTCCGCAGTTGCACAGCGGCATATACGATGGAGTTATTGCCATGTATCACGACCAAGGACATATTGTTACCAAAACTCTCGCATTTAATTTGGGCAAAAAATTAGTCAGTGGTGTGAACACAACGCTTGGGCTAAATGTTTTGCGCACAAGCGTTGACCACGGAACCGGCTTTGACATAGCTTGGCAAAACAAAGCAGACTATGGCTCGTTAAAAGATGCCCTATTGCTCGCAGACAAACTAGCTCTATGATAGAGTGCCTAGTTAGTGCAACCATTGCCCTGCCCAAAACATTGCCGCACAGTGCTAATTTGGAACACTGGCTAAACAAGGGTTTTAACGCAGATATGGCTTGGATGGCAAACACCGCAGAAACAAGAAAGCACCCTGCAAATTTCAACGGAAAAACCTACAACGCCGCCTGGATTGCTCTTTGGAAATATCCGCGCCCTTTGCAAAAAAAACACGAACCCATAGCAGCCTATGCCCACGGCAGGGATTATCACATAAGCATATTAAAAGAATTAGCCAAGCAAGTTGATGGGCAACCTTTTGCTGATTCCTTGCCCATTGCAGAAAGAGAGCTTGCGGCAATGGCTGGGCTGGGTTTTATAGGCAAAAACACAATGCTGATAAATCCAAAATTCGGCAGTGCCTTTTTTATAGGGGGAGTATTATTCAACGGAGAACTAAAAACACAAAACAACCCTCAACTATCCATTAAATGCGATAAATGCAGAAAGTGCATAGATGCCTGCCCCAACAAAGCCCTAACTGAAGATGGTTTTTTGGATGCTCGTAAATGTGCAAGTTATTTGACAATTGAACATAAAGGCGAGTTTAACGAGGAGCAAAAAGAGTGGGCAAAACACAGCATTTTTGGCTGCGATATTTGCCAGAGAGTTTGCCCTTATAATGCAAGGCATTTAACAGAAACAGAGCCTTATTTTGCTTTTGAAGAGAGTGAATGGAAAAAGAGAACAATAAAAGAAACCCCGCTCTGGAGAACGGGGACTAAGAGATTAAAAAGAAATACTGAAAATTTTAAGCTACACTAAAAGGCTTTGCGCCATTCATCTGTATGCTTGCCACCGGCTTTTTGGAGAACCTTAGCAACATCGGGGAATGTTGAACCCGAACCCATTGCCTCTGCCCAGTCCATTGGAGTATAGCCGTCTTTGTCTTTTGGGTTAACTTCTACTTTCTTTGAGAGCAAATATTCAACTACTGCCTTTCTGCCTTCTTTTGCCGCCTCATGTAGAGGAGTTAAACCTTCCAAGCTCTTTGCGTTTGGATTTGCTCCGTTTTCAATGAGAAGCTGCACATTTTTAAGAGCACCATAGCGAGAGGCCATGTGCAAAGCGGCACCTACATTGTGCAACTCAGGGTCTTTTTTCTTTTGGGCTTCTATGAGCATGGAGAAAATTCCGTTTACTGTGGAATCTTCGCGTGTGGCTGCATCTTCAAGCGGGGTTAAGCCAAGCTGGTCGCTTTTTATGCTGATATCTGCGCCTTTATCCAAGAGGTATTTTACCATAGCGGTTTTTCTTTTGTTCACTGCCACAGCAAGTGCTGTGTTTCCGCTGCCGTTTGGAGTGTTCAGGTAGTCTTTGCTGCAAGTCAAAAACATATCCATATTGGTAATGTCTTCTTTTAGCGCATAAGAGACAAATTTGTCGTTGCTCATTTGAACAGGCGGGTCCATTTTGGCATAATGCCTTCTTATGGATTCTGGATTTGTTGGGTCTAATTTACTTTCACCACAAGCTATTAACGCCACAGCGCAAAAGCCAAGAGCAATTATTTTTTTTACCATAAATACCTCAAAAAAACTCTCTATAAATATACATTTTTTTTAGAAAAAGAAACATTTTTCCGCCTAAAAAAGCAAATTTTTGGGGCAAAATCTTGAATTAATGTCAGAGATTTGTCATTTTTGAGCCTATATAACAGGCACTCGCAATATTTTCATATCGCTGCCAAATTGCACCTTAACTAGGTATATTCCTTTTGGCAAATTAGCCAGCGAAATGTTATGCACTCCAGCCGTGTAGCTCTGCTTTTTTATTAAATTTCCTTTGATACCATAAATTTCAACAGCCACGTCCTTCACAACCTGCAAATTTACACCATTTTTTATTTGTACTGCCAGATTGCTAGTAGCGATTTGAGACAAAATTGGTGTGGTTTCAGACGAGGAACTGGATGTCATTGAAGAGCTAGATGCCCTTGAAGAGCTGGATGTCTTTGAAGACGAAGAAGGAGCAGCCACCGGAGGGATATAAGTAGAAGCACCTTGGTTGAATGTAGTAGCATTAGCGGCAGGCTCTTTCCACTGAGGAACATCACTTGCACTAATTTTTGTGAAGGTTCTGAAATCGCCAAGTTCATAAGATTGAAAGGATATGTGATAGAGGTTCTTGCCATCGGCTGAAACAGAGTACAGGTAATCATAAGTGGCTCTATTGGGGTCTTTAACTCTCAAAAATGTGTTAGCAACCGTGAACCACGGGCCTGTAGCTAACAATGTTGACGACCCGTTACCGGTAGGATTATCCCAAACTAGGAACCTCATAGAAGATTCTGAGTCAAAGTCTTTGCGGTATCTATGCGTACCGCCAAAGTTCAAGGCTACATTGTCTTGTACCCATGCGAAGTTAGGTCCCTCTATCAACCGCGAATCACGCCCATCGGCGGGAGGATTAGCCATATCAATATTTCCGTTTGCCCCGACTAATTCTTCAATCGGCGTTGGATTTGCAATATTGGGAGCGGTGGGAGGGTTCGAAACCTCGGAAATTTTCTTGCGCATAAATCTCCCAAAGGGGCCTTCTCCAATGCCTTTATCACCTATCAATGTAATCAAGTTGGGTGTAATCATGTAATATGGGTACGATGTGGTGGTTTTTGTGGAACTCGCTGATACGATTTTCAGAGAGAAACTGTTTAGCGTGTACCATTCACCAGATATCGAGCCATCTGGCCCGCTTATTGCCGCCGCACCATTGTCTTTAATTACCAACATATAGCCTACTGAATCATCTGCCCATACTTCATCGTCTGCTGTAATCAATCTCTCATCGCGAAAACCGATTGTGCCACCCCACGGGAAAGGCTCGTGTATATCGCAAGGGTTTACCTGGGCAGCGGGGTCGGAATCCGAAACGGAAAGGGCTATGCGAAATCCTATGGAACTATCTTTTCCCTTGATTGAACGTCTCTCACGCGCGGAAACACGACCTTTTGATACCGGCTGGCTATAGCTACCGCCGCGGCGTACCTTTGTGGAGTAAAGATCGGGCCGGTCTATGGGATTTGTAAGTGCCGCGCCATCGCTACGGTAAAGCCCCCAACTGTCATACGTCAATTCATAAGCATTGCCGCTCATATCGTATATGCCAAGTTCGTTGGCAGCCTTTCCTCCAACATCTTTGATCCCATTTCCTGCATTAGCCGAAGTCCACGCTACATCATTTGCTGTGTTGCTGCCAGAATAGAGATACCCTTTGCTCTGAGCCCCGCCTCTAGCCGCATATTCAAATTCAGCATCGGTTGCCAAACGATACCTTTTACCCGTCTTTTCCCTTAATTTACATGTAAACGCAACAGCCTCATACCATATTATACCTGTTTTTGGTTTGTTGTCGGCTGCGGTATTGTCGCTCGTCACCGCCTTCCATTGGGCATTAGTAACTTCGTATTTGCCAATGTAAAAATCACTAAGCGTTACGTCGTGTGCTGGTTTTTCCGTATCTTCGCAGGTATTGTCTGTGGTGGAGCATCCTCTTTTGTACTTTCCGCCTTTAACATACACCATATCCAAAGCCTTGTTGCTACCACTTACGCTAACACCGGTTTCAGTGTAGTCTTTTTGTGCTATTGCAGTTGAAAACAAGGCAACGATTGCTACGAGTGATATTCTTTTAGTATTCATAAAACAGGTACTCTCAACATCTTAATATCACTGCTCTCAAACCGCACCTTAACTAAGTATATTCCCTTTGGCAAATTAGTTAGTGAAAGGATATATATGCCGCTCTTGTAGTTCTGCCTCTTTATTAAATTCCCTTTGATGCCATAAATTTCAACTGCTGCACCGCTTGCAACTTGCAAATTTACGCCATTTTTTATTTGCAATGCCAAGTTGTTCGTGGCAATTTGAGACAAAATCGGTGTTACATCGTCAGCAGATGAACTAGATGTATCCACCTCTGAAGACGAGCTAATAGATACCTCTATAGACGAACTAGATGTTATAGTTGAAGAGGAACTAGACGAGGCTGCAACAGATGAGCTAGATGCTCTTGAAGAACTAGATGCTCTTGAGCTAGACGACACTGCAACAGACGAACTGGATGCTCTTGAACTAGACGACACTGACGACACCGCAGACGAGCTGGATGCATTTGAAGAAGAGCTAATCGTTGGCATTGTACCATTTACGGAAGGAGGGATATATTTGGAGGCACCTTGATTGTAGGTATCTTTACCAGGTTCTATCCACGCCGGAACTTCGCTCTCTTTCGTCTTCATAAACATTCTGAAATCACCAGGCTCATAAGCTTGGAAGGATATGTGATACAATGTATCATTATTTTTGGTAACGGTGTATAAGTAATCGTATGTTTGTCCGTTGGGGTCATTCACTCGCAAGAATGTATTATCAACCGTAAACCATGGACCATGAGCCAACATTGTTGATGAAGGAGGATCCCAAACTACGAACCTCATATCTGAATCTGATTCAAAATCTTTGCGGTACCTATGCGTACCACCAGCTCCCATTTTAACATTGTCTTGTATCCACGCATAACCAGTTCCCTCTTTCACTCGCGGGTCATGTCCGGTTTTTGGCGGGTTAGTCATATCTGTGTTGGTTTTCCCATTGGCTAAGTTTTCAGGAGTTTTTGGGCTTGAAATGGCAGGAAGAGTAACTTTGCTCGCACCAGAAAAATCAGAAAGTTTAATGCGTTCGTATCTCCCAGGCATACCAGCTTCGGGCATCATAGACAGATTGTCGCACGATTCTCTGCAAAGCGGAAGATATATATATTTTTTTTCAGCTCCAGAACTCGGTACGATATACAAGGAGTGTCCGTTGGTCGTATACCATTCGCCAGAAGCCTGATCTGTGACATACTGTGAACCGTTATAATTCATAATCATGGCATATCTCGCGGCACCGTTAGGCGAAAGTCTAAGAACGTAGCCCATACCAGAGCCATAATCGCCCATATCATATATCCACGCTTCGTCATCTGCCGTTGCTATCCTTAAATCACGGAAACCAATTTTGGCACCTGATGGGAAAGGTTGTGTTATGCCGCACGGGTCTATTTTGGCGGCTGGGTCGTTGTCTGAAACGGAGCGAGCCAAGCGAAGCCCTATTGAACCATCTTTGCCTTCAATTGAACGTATTTTACGTGCGGAAACACGGCTTCCCGTTGCTGGCTGGTCGTAGCTGCCACCTCGGCGAGTTTTTTGGGTGTGAGCGGTGGGTCTATATATGGGATTTGTTTTGTCGCCAGAACTGTAAGAACTCTGCCAACTGTCAAGTGTCCATTCATACACGTTTCCGCTCATATCGTATGTGCCTAGTTCGTTGGGATTTTTGCCACCCACATCTTTGGCTCCGTAACCGTTGCCAGCATTAGCCGAAGTCCAAGCTACATCGCCGGCGGTATTGCTGCCGGAATAAAGATAATTTTTTGTTTTTGTGCCTCCGCGAGCCGCAAACTCAAATTCGGCATCGGTCAACAAACGATATTTTTTGTTGGTCTGCTTGCTCAATTTGCAGGTGAACTCAATAGCATCGTACCAAGTTATGCTGGTTTTAGGTTTGTTATCTGCCGAACCATCACCCATCACAGCTTTCCATTGAGCATTTGTAAGCTCGTATTTGCCTACGTAATAATCATTGAGCGTTACCTTGTGAGTTGGCTTTTCTCCCTCTGCGCAACTATTGTCCCCATCGGAGCAGCCTCTTGTGTAGGTTCCGCCCTTAACATACACCATATCCAAAGTTTTTTGGCTGGAAGTTAATCCTGTTAAATTCTCCGTATAATCGGACTGTGCTATTGAATTTGAAAATAAAGCGGCGATTGCCACCATTGCCGTTCTAAATATTGCCTTAGTGCCCATAAAGCACCCCCTAGGAAAAACCCCTTATTACATATAATATACATTCTATTTACAATAATAGTACATCTTGGAATAGGAAAAAGCAACTTTTTTGTCCAGTATGGCAGGCCACCCCTTTCCCTTGTGGCAAAACTTTGAACAAAAGGCAGTCAAAATCGCAATCCGGTGACCAGCTTGCTACTTTTAAAAAGTTCCCGCTGGTGGCACCCTTGTGCCAAAGCTCTCCCCTGCTGCGGCTCCAAAACACCATTTCGCCCTTTTCCAAAGTTAGCTTCAAGGCTTCTTCGTTCATCCAAGCCATCATAAGCACTGTACCGTCTTGTGCGTGCTGCGCAATTACGGGAACTAAGCCTTGCTCGTTATATTTTATGTTTTCCATTTTTTACAATTTAGGAAATTAAAAAGACACATAAAATCCTTGCCAAGGGTGCAAAAAGAAGAATTTAGCACTGGGATGCAGGCGAATGGCAGGCGCAGGGAACTTTATATGATTCAAAATTGTTATTAAATTCTTGCTCCAAGTTTTTTGGGGGCGAAAAATTGCATTAAAATCGTAGTCAAGAGAGATATAGTATTCATAACGAATTTTATCCCATTCCCATTCTGGATTACGAAAATCGTACACGTCGTATAATCCAAGGCCAATGGCAAGAGCAAAAGGCGATATTTGGGGAATTTTAAAGGAAAGCCAATGAGTTTGGTTTCCGCCATAATAATCGTCAAACCAAATTCCCGTTTCTTTTTTTTCTTTATGATAGTCCCAATATCCGCTTGAATTTGGCCAATACGCAAATTTATAATCAACATATTGCATAGCTGGGATATAAATTTTTCCCATAGCGTAAAAACCACCCAATGTGCCCGCCATAGCATCCCAAACGCTATAACCATAAGGAGAAAATCCGTCTTTGAACTCTATTAGAATTTGCGTAAAACCAACAGTTATGCCCGCCCAAAGCGTAGAGGCAAAAGGGCTCATTCCAGCCCAGTCATAGCTCATTGCAAGCAATTCGCCAATAAAAATACCTGTATAAAAATGCCCGAATTTATCTAAATTTGCAGCATAATTCATATCGGAATGGAGTGGTTCAAAACGGAAAGGTTCCACTTTATCCCACCATCCATCTTTTAAAAGAGCAAGATAAATTACCGCATACGAAGCAGCAACCCCCGAACCTATAACCGCAAGGCGCATTGGTTTTATGTCATTATCAACTAATGCAGAATCCAAATCCTGTGCATTTGCAATAGAGACGACAACAAAAATTATCGCAACAAATGCCTTCACATTACTCCACAACTTCATTTTCTAACAAATGCTCAAAGGTTTGCCGCTTTCTTATTTGCGTAAATTTGCCTTTTTCCCACAGAATTTCCGGTGCAAGCAAACGGGAATTGTAATTGCTGCTCATCGCGGAGCCATAAGCGCCAGCATCGTGAATAACAAGCAAATCGCCCACTTCGGCAAGCGGCAATTTGCGGCTCACAACCACTCCGCCTTCTTCTTGGGTAAAAACATCGCCGCTTTCGCACAAAGGGCCAGCGATTATGGCATCAACCTCTTCTTTGCTTTTTTTCCCATTCATTGGGATAATTGAAATATGGTGATAGGCTCCGTAAAAAGAAGGCCGTATTAAATCTGAAAAACCTGCATCTATGAGATAAAACAGATTTTTGCCCATTTTTTTCACAGCTCTAATTTCCGTAGCCAAAACACAACTCTCGGCCACCAAATAACGGCCAGGCTCCACTTCCAACTGAAGATAATGCCCAATGCTTTCGCTAATTCTTTTGCGCGACTTGTCCCAAATATTGTAATATTTGTCTAAATCCAAATGCCAATTTTCGTCTCTTTTGTAAGAGATAGGAAGCCCGCCGCCTGCGCTTATTATTTTTAGAGACTCTCTAGCCTCCTCGCCAATGGTGCTAACTGCATGCTCCATTGCAGAAACAACCTGAGACAAGTGGATATAATCCGAGCCGGAACCGATGTGAATGTGCAAACAATCAACAACAAAGCCAAGTTCTTGTGCCTTTTTAATAACGCTTGGAAGCTCGCTATGCCATATACCGTGTTTTGAAAGCTCGCCGCCAGTATTGACTTTGTTGGAATGCCCGTGCCCAAAACCTGGGTTTATGCGTATTGCAAGTGGCACATTTATACCAGCCTCATGCAACTGAGCAAGCATATCCGGGCTGCCTATATTGACCGAAATTGAATGTTCTCTTATTAAATCAAGCGCATCTCTGTCTAAAATATCCGCGGTATATCTTATGTGCTTTGGCTCAAAGCCAGCACGCAAAGCACGGACAACCTCGCCTGCGCTAACGGCATCTACGTCCACCCCCACAGTTCTCATTTTTGACAATAAATTCACATTTGGAGCCGCTTTTTGCGCATACCGAATAACGCCAAAATGACGCAAATCCCATATACGCTTTTCTATAACTCCAAAGTCGTATATCCAAAGCGGAGAACCAAATTGACCTACCGCTAAAGCTATTTCCTTATCGCCAAAAGAAACATTGTATTCTTTGTTCTCGCTCGGCATATTTAGGGATTTAAACTCTTACAACGCTGTTTTCTCCGCCATGACCATCGGAAATGCGTTCTGGATTGGCATTATCGGTTTGCCAATATTGACCATCAAAAACAATTTTATACTGATGAACGCCAGAAGCTAATTTGACTTTACCGCTCCAATTTCCATTTTTGCCTTTTTTTAGAGCAACGGGTTTCCAACCCGTGGAATCAACTGCAACTGCAACAGAGCCAGAAAGTGGAGAATATGCTTTGAACTCAACTTCTCGAGTAGCTGCTTTGCTTTTTGATGCTGTTTTGGGAGCAGCGGCCTTGGTTGCCGGAGCTTTTTTAGTTGCAGTTTTCGCAGGTGCTTTAACTGATTTTGCTTCTTTTTTCTGTGCCATTATTATAGCCTCCTTTTAAAAGACACACTAAATATAGAAATTTTCATAAAAAATTTCAAGGGTATATGTAAATTTTTACTATTTTCCCATTATGTCTTTAAAATTTGAAACTCCTATCACCTCAGTTCCCCTGTTTCACCAAGGCAAAGTTCGCGATATGTACGACCTTGGTGAGCACTTTCTGATGGTGGCAAGCGACCGCATTTCTGCCTTTGACGTGGTTCTTCCAACGCCAATTCAAGGCAAGGGCAAAATATTGAATCAGCTTTCGCTTTTCTGGTTCAAACAACTAGGAATGCCAAATCATTTGGTAACCGCAGATGTTGAAGACTACCCCGCCGTGCTTAAACCCAACGCCGATTATTTGCGGGGGCGTTCAATGCTCGTTAAAAAAGCAAAACGGCACGATGTTGAATGCATAGCGAGAGGCTACATAGTAGGCTCTGGTTGGAAAGATTACCAAAAAACCGGCAAAATTTGCGGGCACGTTTTGAGGGCAGGTTTAAAGCTCTGCGCAAAAATAGAGCCTGCAATCTACACCCCAAGCACCAAAGCCGAATCCGGCCACGATGAAAACATATCCTATGAACAGACAATCCCAATAGTCGGAGAAAAAATCGCGGCAGCACTCAGAGATTTAACCTTGGAAGTTTACAGCAAAGCAAGGGAATATGCCGCAAATAAGGGTATAATTTTGGCAGACACAAAATTTGAATTCGGTGAAATAGACGGCAAAACAGTTTTGATAGACGAGATTTTAACCCCAGATTCTTCGAGGTATTGGCCTGCTGAAAAATATCAAGAAGGGCAAAATCAAGAGAGCTTTGACAAGCAGTATATCCGCGACTGGCTGGAGACTTTGGATTGGAACAAGGAATATCCGGGACCGGAAGTGCCGCCAGATGTGGTTAAGAATACGGTGGATAAGTATGTGGAGATTTTTGTTAGGTTAACGGGAAAACAGCCGGAGATTTAAAATTTAATATGTACATTAAATTTATGGGAAAATTACATCAAACCCTCCATAAATTGCTGGAACCACATAATTTTCAAAATACACTAAATCTATAAAAGGCTCATTGTCTATTATAGTGCGATAGTTTGCGTAAATTTTTCTCAATTCTATTCGCAACTGCTCTGGTTTGTAATTTTGGTTCAATATTTTTACCTTTAAATTGCTTAATTGATTGTGCACATTATTCAAAGCCCGCGCATTAACACTCCTCTTAAACCCTTCCAACCTATCTATCGCCGAGTTTAATCCATTAAAGGGACATGGGCTGAAAATCGCTGCGGTTAAATGCGCGGATGTTTCGTTATCTATGTTCAGTCTTTGATTAGGTACTTCAAATTCATCTGCTTTATGTTTTGCCTCGTGTATTGCCGTTTGGATAATCAAATAGGTTTCTATCTGTTTCAAATTTGATTTCACAAAATCCCTGCTAGATAAATCAACATCTCTTTTTTTAGATTTTTCGCTGTATTCCTTCGCAAGCAATGGGAAAAAATCTTCAATAACTACTACATTGTCGGCGAATACTCCAGAAAAACCTAAAGTTGGAGAAAGAACATTCGGATATATTCTATTTAGCAAAAAAATATAAAAACTTTGATTGCGTTTCCATTGAATATTTATAGCTTTTGAAATTTTGAAAATATTTGAATATTTGTTCTGTACATCATAAGTTAAATAGAATCCTTTAGTTTGCAACAATAAATTTAAGTTTAGAATATAATCCAAATTGAAATAACCACCAGAATTGAAAGCAAAAGTGCCTTTTTCCAACTCGCCTAAAAAATTCCTTTGAGTGTCGGTGCGAAATATTTCACTAAATATATTTTGGATTTCTTGACTATCATCGCTGTCAATATAAAATTGATTTACCGTAAGGGTTAAATATGGGGCAAGTATATTTATAATAAAAAAATCTGTCTTTTTCCTGTGAATGTTTTTGTATTCTTTTAAAGATTTCTTTATTTCCTCATTTACTTTCCACCTAACATCTTTCCCATTTACTTGGCTAGACAAAAAATCATAAACCTGCTCAATTTGCTTTTTGCTCGTTCCAAATGAATTTTCTAAAAATTCCAAATAGTCCGCATTTTTATTATTGACTTTTATCTGTGTTTGCAAAAGCATATTAAATGCTATATATGGAGTTTTGGCTTCTATTTTGGATATGCGATTTTTCACAACAAAAACAATGGCTATAACGAGCATTATTGCAAAGACGATTTTCTTTATTTTGCTGCTATTTGCCATATTTTTACTGCATTTTACATAAGTAATTTCTTCTACCAAGGTTGAACCTAAAAGAATCTGGAATTTTTTCGCATGATTCGCAAACGGTTACTGGCTTTGATCCTGGTTGAGCTTCAAGTTCTTCGTTTCTATACCTAAGTCGCTCAATTTCCTGACGCAAATTATTACGTTCTTGCTGGGCATAGAGTCTTTCTTCATTATAAATCCTCTTCAAATTTTCTAATTCTCTTTGCTTGTTCTGCAAATCTGAAATGACGGTATTGGCGATGGATATTTGCTTATTCGCTTTACTGGCAACTTTTTCCTGTTTGTAAATGCTTATACCAGTGGCTAATATAAAACCCAAAGAAAAAAGCAGTAAAAATTTGATTTTCATAGTAAGGAATTTAGAAATTTTTTCTATATTGCCTACTATGAAAGCTATTTGCCTTTTTTCGTTTTTTGTTTTTGCTTCTGCAGCATTGTTAGTGTCTTGTGGAGAAGTTGAAAATGATTTTAACATAGATAATTTATCCAGTTCTGAAAAAAACGGCTCTTTGTCAAGTAGTTCATCTTCAAAAAGCAACACGTTGTCTAGTTCTGCTAATAACGGGCTTTTGTCAAGTAGCTCATCTTCAAAAAGCAACACGTTGTCCAGTTCTGCTAATAACGAGCTTTTGTCAAGTAGTTCATCTTCAAAAGGCAATACCTATATAAGTTCAAATTGGAAAATTGAAAAAGCGGAAAAAGTCTCCTTTCAATATATATCAGAAACAGGGAATTATAATTTGGTGTTTCAAGATATGAAAATAGAAGATGTTGCCATTGCAAGCCTTTCTTCGGACAATATTTGCGGAATTAGATATGAGCATGGCAGTTGTGGCAGAAATTATGATAAGGTAGAATTTTTTGTTAATGGTAAATTGCATAACGATGAAGTGATTAATAATAGTTATTGTATTTTTTCTGTTTCTACAAGAGAATATTCGGAATCGCTTCCATGCGGTTCTTATACATTCACTTGGAAAATAACAAAACGCAATAAAGATGGAATTCCTGAGGCAATTATCAGTGATATTTCGAAACGCTCTATAAAAGATACCGCTTATGCACCAGAGTTTTCCTTTGAAGCAGGTTGGCCATCAGATTTATATGCAAAGAATTGGTATTTAAATAACCGTGATAAATATCAAGGTTCCTATTCTCTAAATGCAGGTTGGATGAAAGACGAGGAAACAAAGGAAGTGCGAATTAGTTTGCCGAAAACCGCAACAAAATTAAATTTATATTACAAATTTTCAAACACTTCAACAAAATATAAGGATGTTGCATATATCATTATAAATGACCATCAATGGAATTTAGACAGTTATAGTTGGTCTAAATTCAGTACAATTCTCCGCACACAAGATACTGTTGCCATTATAAATTTTTTAAAACGTGAAGATGGCTTTTCTTCTTTTTTTGTAGATGATATTCGTACTTTGCGTTATGTGCCATCTGCTCAAACAAATAGATTATGGGATTTTGAAGAAGGTTTTTATCCAATTGAAATTTCTGAAGACTGGTTGATAGATAATTTTGATGCGTATAAGGGAGAATACTCTTTGCGATCTCCGTTAGACGCAGATGGTATTTGTGGTTTTGATATTGATGTTGGGGAGGCAGATAGCGTAAGTTTTTGGAATAAATGTTCTTATTCAGGAATTTATGCACCGAAAATTCGCATTGGCACAAGCGAAGATTATATCGCCTGCAATTGTTCAGGTAGCTGGAATGAATGCAAAATTCCAACGCGGAGTCAAATACCGTTGCATATAGAAACTGACTGCGTTTCTGGCTACAACCGCAGAATTGATTATATAAAAGCATGGTGATCTGTCGTAAAATTTTAATTAGCGTAGTTATGCTAACTTTAGCAATAGGGTGTGGCGAAAAGGAAGAGCAGGTAGTAACTACGGAACATGTTGGGGGTAGTCTTTATGTGAACAAAAGAATGCCTAAGAGTGAATATGAAGCAATGACAAAGAAGAGAGATAGCCTAGAAAGAGAATTTTCACAACCAATGTATTACAATGAGCCTATTAATATAGAGAATTTCGAAAAAATGGATATGATTAATGTTAATTATGAAATTGGATTTTGGCTTTTTGTGTTGTTCTTTTTTAATTTACTGTTACTTACGGTTTTTACGGTTAGTAGCAAGCCCGAAGATTCTTGAAAACCGAAAACAATTTATAAAATTCTCATTATATAGTAAATCAAGTCTATACTACAAGCTATTATGCCCATAACAAATGTTTACTTCATAGCTACGATCAAACTAATAAATATTTTTGATTATCATCCCATAAATTTCGCGACCACTCTGCATATCTTCGCTTATCAAAAAATCGCTTTTAGCATCTATTGCGTGAGCAACAATATGACTATCCCAATAAGAAAAATTATGTTCCTCTCGTAATTTTGAAGCCTCTAGTGAAAGTTCTATTGTTGAGTTATGGACTTCGCATATCTTACTCAAACTATTTATCACAAATTTTAATTTTTCTTCTGAAAATTCCTTTTTCTTCAAAATTCTACAAACTTCATTTATAACTTGAAAGGAAATTATCAAATGACTATTTTTAGTTTTCTCTAAAATAAACTCACGAGTAATTAAATTCTTTTTGTTATCATCTTTTGCAAACAAATAAACCCAAATATTGCTATCAATGAAGATTCTACCTGTCATAGCAAGATTCTCTATCAAAATAAAAATCTTTTTCAATAATTTTGTTGTCGTTAGCAAAATTCAAGAGCGAATTCAAGGCATTTATTTTATCATCTTGAACATCGTTAAAATTCTGTTTTTGCATTTCTACTGGAAAAGCAATTACTTCAATTTCTGCGCCATACCACTCTACGGGAATATGGATAGCGGAATTCTGTTCATCTGCTATAAGCGTTTTTCTTAAAAAAGATGTTTGCATATTCTAAATATACAAAAAATTGCTACCCCTGTAACTCCCCCAACGCCGCCCTACACTTATCCACAATATCCCTCTGCGTAGCCAATTTCTGCTTCTCGCCATCTATCACAGCAGCAGGTGCATTCTTCACAAAGTTTTCATTGGAAAGTTTTTTCTCAATGCTTACCGCAAAACTCTCCGCTTTTTCAATTTCTTTTTTGAGGCGGGCAATTTCAGTTTCTTTGTTCAAAATTCCTTCCAAAGGAACAAAAACTTCGCCACCCGGTATAACCACACTTGCGCTGAATGCAGGTTTTTCGCCAAGCTCAAAACTGCATAACCCCAAATCTTCAATCATTGATTTGCTGGATTTTAAATCCACTGTGGTTTTTGCAACAGCGGTGATTTTTTGGGAGGGAGCTATGGAATAGCGACCGCGCACAGAGCGCACGGCTTCTACAATGGTGAATATATCTTCAAATTGTTTTTCTATTTCTGCGTTTATTAAATTTTCGTTTGCTTTTGGAAATTCCCTCAAAATAACCCTTTGCGAATTTGGGAAAAGAATGGCATTTAATTCTTCTGTTATAAAGGGCATAATGGGATGCAGCAAATCTAAAACTGTGTAAAGCGAATAAGAGAGCAAAGAACTGGATTCTTTTGAAATTTCGCCTTTTTTTATTTCCAAATAACGGCTGCACAAATCGTCCCAAACAAAATGGTAAATTGTTGCGGCATATTCGGAAAAGCGGTAGTTTGCAATGGCGTTTTGCGTTTCTTTTACAACGGTGTTTAGGCGGGAGAGGATCCATTTGTCTTCTAAATTGTCTGAACCCCGATTCTCCCGATTCAAGGATTCTCCCGATATATGTGGTTGTAAAAATCTGGCGGCGTTCCAGAGTTTGTTGCCGAAGTTGCGACCTATTTCGAATTTTTCGCTTATGTTTATTTCTCTGCCATCTTCTAGCTTTTCTTTTTTTACTGGAAGTCTGGCTTCTTGATTTTCTGTACATATTGAGCACATCACAAAGCGGAGGGAGTCGGCTCCGTATTTCTCTATTATGTCTAGAGGGTCAACGCCGTTGCCCAGCGATTTGCTCATTCTTCTGCCTTGTCCGTCTAAAATTGTGGGGTTTATATAAACATTGTTAAATGGGATTTTTCCCATATTCTCTTGGCTAAAGATAACCATTCTGGCAACCCAAAGAGAAATTATATCACGTGCGGTTACTAGAACCGAAGTTGGATAGAAATTTTTTAAATCTTCTGTTTCGCCAGGCCAGCCCATTGTGCTGTGAGGCCAAAGAGCGGAGCTGAACCAAGTGTCTAAAACATCGGGGTCTCGCGTTAATTTTTCATTTTCTGGCAAATCTTCTTCCAATGAGCAAACCAACCAGTCGCCGCTTTCGGATTTAAAATAATGAATATCTTTTCTATTTGCGAAATGTGTTGGTTCGGAGCTTGCGTACCATATAGGAATTTGATGCCCCCACCAGAGTTGGCGGCTTATGCACCAGTCGCGTTTTTCGCCTAGCCAGTTCAGATAGTTTTTTGCGTAACGTGCGGGGGTGAATTTCACTTCACCGCTTTCAACGGCTTGCATTGCCTTCTCTGCCAATTTGTCCATTTTCACAAACCATTGGTCGCTCAAATACGGCTCAATGATTGTTTTTGAGCGGTCGCTTTTTCCAACCTGCATTTCGTGGTCTTCTACTTTTATCAAAAGTTCCTGTTTTTCCAAGCCTTCCACAACGGCGGCTCTCGCCTTCTCCCCTTTCAAGCCCTTGAACTCGCCTGCATTTTCGTTTAGAGAGCCGTCTTCGTTTAATATGTTGAGCATTGGGAGTTTATGGCGAAGCCCTGTTGCGTAATCGTTTGGGTCGTGTGCTGGGGTCACTTTAACAGAGCCTGTTCCAAATTCTCTATCAACTAAAATAGCATCTGCGATAACTGGAATTTCTCTATTCACAAAAGGTACTTTCAAAGTTTTGCCGATGAATTTTTTATAGCGTTCATCTTCTGGGTGAACCGCAACCGCTGTGTCGCCTAAAATTGTTTCTGGTCTGGTTGTTGCAACTGGAATGTAACCGCTGCCGTCTGCTAGTGGATATTTGAAAGTCCAAAAATGACCTTTCACTGTTTCGTGGTAAATTTCATCGTCTGCAACGGCGGTGTGCAAATGGGTGTCCCAATTCACAAGTCTTTTGCCTCTGAAAATCAAGCCTTTTTTAAAAAGGTTAAAAAAAGCATAGCGAACCGCTTTTGCGCACATAGGGTCTAGAGTAAATCTCTGCCTGTCCCAGTCGCAGCTTGAACCGAGCAATTTAAGCTGGCTTGTTATGCGAGCTTCGTATTCATTTTTCCAATCCCAAATTCTTTTTACAAGCTCTTCCCTGCCCAAATCGTGGCGGGTTTTCTTTTCGTCTTTGAGCAATCGCTTTTCCACAACCGCCTGCGTTGCAATACCAGCGTGGTCTGTGCCGGGAATCCAGAGCGTGTTTTTGCCTAGCTTTCTGTTATAGCGAATTAGAATATCTTGAATTGTGTTGTTGAGCGCATGACCTAGGTGCAATGCTCCTGTTACATTTGGTGGCGGAATTACAATGGAAAAATGCGTGGAACTGCCCTTGCCTGCATCACTCACGGGCTTGAAGTTCTTTTGCTCATTCCAATTTTTGAGCCATTTTTCTTCTATTTCTTTGTGGTTGTAGCGTGTTTCCATTGGTGTTTAAATATAGTAAATTATTTTATCAAATTATCTATAATCGCCACAACATCATCGTATTCTCCATTCAATGTTTTTTGCAAAATGTTTTCCACTTCTGCTACCTGTGTAAATGCTCTCAGAGACTTGGTTGCCTCGTCAATGGCATCGGAGTCAAAAATGCCAATAGCCTCTTTTAGCTTATTGAGTTCTATTTTCAGGGCTTCAAAATCAAGCGGACCTTCTTGCTCCTGTTTCTTGTTTTCTAAAAGAGTCGCTTTTATGTTATCTAAAAGTGTTTCCAAAGCGGTTAAAAATTTAGATGTGTTGTGTTTTATGTATGTAAAATCTCCTTGTTTCCCTGCCTTTTCCAAGAGCTTTGCCATTTCGGATAAATCCAAAGCTCCCACACTTGCGCTTGCGCTTTTCAGCGCGTGGATATAAATGGTGTATAAAGAGTAATTATCCGTTTCCAAACATTCTTTGATTTCTTTTATTTTTTTAAGCCCGTCTTTATAGAATGTGTCAAGTATTTCTAAATTTACATTTGAACTTGCACGTGCAGTTTCCGCTGCTTTTTCTTGTTTTTCTTCTGGCAGCCATTTTTCCAAAATGGAATTCAGCTTTATGATGTCTATGGGTTTTGATAAAAAATCACTGAAGCCATTCGAGAGGAACATTTCCTTTGTGCCAGAAACAGCGTTGGCGGTTAGTGCGACAATCGGCAGATTTGCGTGCGTTTTCCTTATGAGTTTAGTGGCTTCAATGCCATCCATTTCTGGCATCATATGATCCATAAACACTAAGTCGTAATCATTTTCTTTTACCCTTTCAATTGCTTCAATGCCGCTTGAACACAAATCAACCTGTATTTTGTATGGCTGCATCAAGCCCTTGGCTACCTTCAAATTTGTATCAATATCATCCACAACAAGAATTCTTGCTTTTGGGGCATTGAATTTAATCACTACGCTATCATTTTTAGTAGTATCAAAAAGTTGTTCGTGGGAACGTATTTTCTGCGGCAATTTAACGGTGAATGTGCTGCCTTTGCCATATTCCGATTGAACGCTTATATCTCCGTTCATCATTTTAATGAGATTTTTTGTTATGGCAAGCCCAAGCCCCGTACCCTCTACACCTTTATTTACCGCAAAATCAAATCGCACAAAATCATCAAACAATTTTTCCAAATCGTCTTTTTTTATACCTATACCGCTATCCGCTACCTCTATGGTTAAAAGAACTGTGTCTCCGGTTATTTCTCCGTTTACGGAAAAGGAGATAAAGCCTTTTTTAGTGTACTTAACGGCGTTGATTAAAATGTTCAGCAATACCTGCCTTATTCTAGTTTCGTCTCCAAAAAGAGAATTGGGAACATTGGGGTCTATATTCACCACAAAATTCAGATTTGAGTCCACGATACGCATCTTGATAATACTTACTACATCATTTATCAGAGACGAAAATAAGTAATTTCTCGGAACTATTTCCAATTTGCCGCTCTCTATTTTTGAAAAATCCAGAATGTCGTTGATTATGGATAAAAGATTGGCTCCAGCTTTTTTAATTGTGATAATATGCTCGCGAGCAGCATCTGATATGTACTCGCGCAATGCCATTTCTGCCATTCCTATTATCGCATTCATCGGCGTTCTTATCTCGTGGCTCATCTTGGCGAGAAAATCGCTCTTGGCTTTTGATGCAGCTTCTGCCAAATGATTTTTTTCATCGGATTTCTGTTTTGCTACGCTGAGGTTGAATAATATAAAACTAAGTGCCGCCGCCAAAAATGCACCTAAAAGAGTGATGAACACTCTCATTCTCCTTACTTTTTGGTAGTATTGATCCATAGGAGTTAAAATTCCCATGTTCCAGCCGTTTTCAAATCGTTTGGTGAACAGAATAAACTCTGAATTCCGCTTGTCGTCTATTATTATTTTATGCTCAGAAATATCAATGCCATTTTTTAAATTCTTCACTATATCCGAAATACCTTCGTACGGCAATTCAGAGAGATGTTTGCCCATATTTTCTTTTGTTGGAGTGGCTATAACTTCCAGATTTTCGTTCAATAATATTCCATAGCCGCCCTCGGTAAGGCGTGTGTCTATAACATATTTCATTATTCTATCCAACAACAAATCCATGCTCACAACGCCAAGCTGCTTGCCTTTATTATCAAGAATACACTCTGAATAGGAAATTATAATTTCTCCTGTTTGTGCATCCACATAAGGTGCTGTAGTCGCCACGCTACTGCCTGCGGCCACGGCTGCTTTGTACCACGGGCGTTCTTTTGGATTATAACCTTCTGGCAAAACCCAATCCGTTCCGTCAAGGTACTTATTTTTGAATACATCAAAAACACCGTAAACACCGCTAAAACCCGATACCCGCGTATCATTGGACATTAAATATTTTGTTATTTCATTTAGATATTCCTGTATTACACTTGCGGAATTACCACGTAAAATCATAGTGCGTATGCTTTGCGCAATATTTTGCACGGAAGTTTCTGCTTGCAGCAAATCGATAGCTATTTTTGATTGCGTATAAGTCAGTGCATTTTTAGCTTCTTTTGTTAAATAGTCGTTCACAATGTTTTTTACAAACAAATAGCTTATGAATGTCATAAGAAAAAAAGCAAGCCAAACAAATAATAATTGCTTAAATACGGAACGTATAACTCCTGTTCTTTTTTTATTGTGTTCTAGCATTTATAACCCTTTTATTGAATTCATCGGCAATTTCAAGAAATACATCTACTAAATCAGGGTCAAAATGAGTTCCTCTGCCTTCTTTAATGATATTCACAGCTTCTTCGTGCGTATAAGCTTTTTTATAGGGGCGTTCCGAAACGAGCGCATCGTAAACATCTGCAATAGCCATCAATCTGCCTTGAAGCGGGATTTCTTCGCCTTTTAGTCTTTTTGGATAACCAGAACCATCCCACTTTTCGTGATGGGTGGCGGCAAATATTCCTGCGTGTTCCAAAAATTCGTGTTCGGTTGTATTTCGTTTTATTTTCTCAATAATTTCTTCGCCGCAAAGAGTATGCTTTTTTATTTCGGCAAATTCCTCATCTGTGAGCTTGCTGTTCTTTTTGAGAATTTCGTCTTTCACAGCAATTTTGCCAACATCATGCAACTGCGAAGACCTCAGCACCAAGTCTATATTCCAATTACACACCTCTTTTGCATGCAAATCGCGTTTTATCAACGCATCAATCAACAGAGCCAAATAACCCTGCGTTCTTTCAATATGCTTGCCGGTAATATCATCGCGGTTTTCCACAAGCTCTGCCATCGCTTTTAAAATGGCGTTTTGAAGCTCCAACACAGATTTAGTTTTGGCCGCAACCATTTCTTGCAGATGTTTATTGTAATTTGCGAGTTTTAAATGCGTTTCTATGCGTTTGAGCAAAAGAGAGGGAGAAAATGGTTTTGTTATATAATCTATGGCACCAAGAGAAAGTCCTTCAAGCTCGCTATCTCCATCGGTTTTTGCCGTTAAAAATATAACCGGAATATCTTTGGTTTCCCTTTTGCTCTTTATGATTTTTATCACTTCATAGCCATTCATCTCTGGCATTTCAATATCCAAAAGAATTAAATCCGGAATGTTCTTTTCAAGAAATTTCAAAAGAAAGGCACCTGAATTCATAGTGAAAACTTTGTAATGCTCAACAAGAGCATTCTTGCCTACTGCCAAGTTTGTTGCGTTATCATCAACAAGATATATGGTTTTTCTATCCTCAGTCATCTGTTCATTTACCCTTCATTGAAATTTTTTTGAATTCACCCGAAATTTCAAGAAATACATCTACTAAATTAGGGTCAAATGCCTTTCCCTTATTGTCTGTGATTATTTCAACAGCTTCTTCGTGCGAAAATGCCTTTTTATATGGCCTGTCGGAAACTAGAGCATTGTACACATCGGCTATGGCCATAAGCCTGCCTTCAAGCGGAATCTCAAGTCCCTTTAAGCCTTTTGGATAACCGCTACCATCCCATTTTTCGTGGTGAGTAGCGGCAAAAATTTTAGCGTGTTTCAAAAAATCGTGTTCAGTTGAGTTTGGTTTCATTTTTTCAATAATTCCTTCACCGCTAGTCGTATGCTTTTTTATTTCGGCAAATTCCTCTTCCGTCAATTTGCCGTGTTTACCGAGAATCTCGTCTTTCACCGCAATTTTGCCAACATCATACAACTCCGAAGACTTCAATATTAAACCTATATCCCAATCACGCATCTCTTCTGCATACAAACCGCGCTTTGAAATGGCTTTTATCAATAAATCCAAATAACTCTGCGTTTTTTCCACATTCTTGCCGGTAATATTACCGTAGGTTTCCACAATCCCCGATATTGCTTTTAAAAGAAAATCAGGGATATACTTTTTGAGATTTTTCATAAGAGTAGCTATAATATAGTAAATTGTCTGAATGAACCTCATTTTTTAGCTTTATTTTGAAGAAAAATGCACATTTTTGCAAACACTTGTTTGCAAAATTCACTTTTTTGGGCTTTTTTTCCGTTTTTTTACGTCTAAGTAAGTAACGAATAAAATGGAGGTTCAAAAATGACCGAGACCCAACCCAACCGCAATCACAAAGACAGCGTTTTCACAAGGCTGTTCAGCGAAAAAAGCAACCTATTGGAGCTATACAGCGCAATTAGCGGCAAAAGCTACCCTGAAAGCACAAAGATAGAGATAGTGACTCTCTCGGATGTGCTTTATATGAATCAAATCAACGATATAGCATTTGTGATGGAAGACAGGCTCATAGTGCTCATTGAGCACCAATCTTCAATCAACAACAATATGCCGCTTAGGATGCTTCAGTATTTGTCGGCAGAATACGATATGATAGTTGACAGGAAAAACCTTTACAAGCAGAAAAGGATAATGATACCTTCCCCAGAGTTCATAGTTCTGTACAACGGCGATAAAAAATTCCCAGATTACAAGGAGCTTAAATTATCCGATTCCTACAAGTTTAAAACCCCAGACTTATATTTGGAGCTTGTGGTAAGGATTTACAACATAAATAAGGGTCATAATGCAGAAATGGCAGGCAAAAGCTCGGTTTTGAGTGGTTATGAGGAGTTCATAGCTGAGATAAAAGAGAATTTGAAATCTATGGAGCTTCGCGAGGCTATAAAGTTGGCGGTGAAGACTTGCATAAGTAAAAATATTTTAGTATCTTTCCTAGAGAGGCATAGTTCGGAGGTTTTGAATATGTTGATAAGAGGTGAATGGAATATTGAAGAAGCTATTGCGGTTAGGTGTGAGGAAGCTAGGGAAGATGAGCGCGAGGAATGTGAAGCTGAACATCAGCAGCAAATGCGAAAATTGTTTGCCTTTTTGGAATCTGGTGTTCCTATAGCTGAAGCTAAGAAAAAGATGGGTTTGATGGATGTTCATTCTGAAAATTCTTGAATTCTGAGAATTCTGGTTCAGACCATATTCAATACCTCACATTGAAAGCCAACCCAACTGCGGGTGTTCCGTCTCTTGGGACTATTAAGGGGTCAATGGAAAAGGAAATATTTTCATCGATGTTTAAAGCTAAATCGTTAAAGCCAATGGAATCGTTATTGTCCAGCGTTTGGATTATGGCTACTCGCTCTTGCTGTGCGTAGGCGGTAAGGACGAGTAATAGCAATGTGAAAAATAATTTATTCATTGCTGAACAAACTACAAAAATTCAAACAAAAGGAACCATACCGTCCATTTTCTCCTGCTTCTCCTTTGGAATCCATCTTGCTAAAACAATATTGAGCTTAACAGTGTCTATGGGCTTTGACAAAAAATCGTTGAAGCCATTTGCTAAAAACATCTCTTTTATGCCAGAAATGGCATTGGCTGTTAGTGCTATAACGGGTAGCTCTGCATAGCTTGGATTTTCGCTGCCCATTTCCCTTATGAGCTTTGTGGCTTCAATGCCATCCATTTGCGGCATCATGTGATCCATAAGCACCAAGTCGTAGGGGTGCTTCTTTATAGCTTCAATAGCCGAAGAACCGCTCATGCATAAATCTATTTGCATTTTGTAAGGTAGCATTAAACCCTCGGCTACCTTTAAATTTGTGCCTATATCATCTACAATTAGAATCCTAGCCCTAGGTGCGCTGAACCTTGCCACAGAAGCATCTTCATTTGAGCTATAAGAAAAACGACCCGATACGCCGTTCAATATATTCGCAATCGATATGGAATGCACCGGCATTGCCAATACATCTAGCTTCATATCTGCCGTGGCATTGCCAAATTCTGTTAACACAACTATTTGGGTTTTGGATTTAAGTTCCCTTATTATCGCTTTGGCATTTATCAGCAAGGGATAAGAAACTAACAAAAATGTGTAATCTTTCATTTGCAGTTTCTCGCGCAAATCATAATCGTTTTCTGCTCTATGGCAAATTACGCCCAAATTATCCACTGTGCATATTATGGAATTGGCATATATTTCACTAGGTTCATAAACAAGAACGCTTTTTTCCTCTGGGTTTTCAACCGATGCCAAAGGTTCTGGCGAGCGTATTTTTTGCGAAAGCGTAATTGTAAATGTGCTGCCCTTGCCATATTCCGATTGAACGCTTATGTCTCCACCCATGGCATTCACAAGTTTTTTTGTTATCACAAGGCCAAGCCCAGTGCCTTCAATGCCTTTATGAGATGCCGAATCAATCTGCACAAATTCACCGAACAATTTCTTCAAATCCTCTTGCTTTATGCCATTCCCGCTATCTGTTACATCTATGGTTAAGAAAACATTGTCTTCGGTTATCTCTCCGCTCACAGAAAAAGAGACAAAACCTTTTTTTGTGTATTTCACAGCGTTGGTCAATAAATTGAGCATAGCCTGCCTTATTCTAGCCTCGTCTCCAAAAAGAGAATTTGGAACATGGCAGTCTATATTCACAACAAAAATCAAATTTGAATCCACCACGCGCATTCTGATAATGCTCACCACATCATTTATCAGCGAAGAAAATTGGTAGTCGCTAGGGATTATTTCCAACTTGCCGCTCTCAATTTTTGAAAAGTCCAGAATGTCGTTGATTATGGATAAAAGATTGGCTCCGGCTTGCTTAATTGTTATAATATGCTCGCGAATAATGTTTGGCCTGCTCTCGCGCAAAGCTAGTTCTGCCATTCCTATTATCGCGTTCATAGGCGTTCTTATCTCATGGCTCATCTTTGCGAGAAAATCGCTCTTTGCTTTTGATGCGGCTTCTGCCTCCAGATTTTTTTCATCGGCTTTTTGTTTTGCCATAGCGAGACGGAACAATAGAAAACTAAGAGTCAATGCCAAAAATGTGCCTAAAGCAGTGAGAAATATTTTCATATTCGTAACTTTTTGGTAATATTGGTCTGTGGGAGTTATAATTCCCATGTGCCAACCATTTTCAAATCGTTTGGTAAATAGAACAAAATCATGTTCTTCATCTAATATTTTATGCTCAGAAATATCCCTGCCATTTTTTAAAACCTCCGCTACATCTATAAGGTCTTTGTGCGGCAAATCGGCAAGAGATTTGCCTATGTTCTTTTTTGTGGGGCTTGCGATAATTTCCAGATTTTCGTTCAATAATATTCCATAACCATCTTCGGCAAGACGTGTGCTAATAACATATTTCGCTATTCTATCTAGCAACAAATCTATGCACACAACACCGAGCTGTTTGCCATCATTATCAAAAATGAGCTTTGAATAGGTGACTACAACTTCTCCCGTATGTGCATCTATGTATGGTGTTGTAGTAGCTATGCCACCACCTGCGGCTATGGCTGCTTTGTACCAGGGGCGTTCTTTTGGATTATAATCTTTTGGCGGAACCCAGCCAGTTCCGTCAAGGTACATATCTCCGAATGTATCAAAAACTCCATAAATGCCGTTAAAACCTGATATATGCGCATCATTAGAAGTGAGATACTTTGTAATTCCTACCATATATCCCAGCAATGTTTTTGCAGAGCTGCCATGCGCAATCATGCTGCTTATGCTATGCGAGAAATTTTGCAGGGACGTTTCTATCCCCAGCAAATCGGTAGTAACTTTTGACTGAGTATAAGACAAGGCACTTTTCGCCTCTTTCGTCAAATAGTTGCTTACAATGTCCTTCACGAACAAATAGCTTATGGATGCCATTAGAAAAAAAGCAAGCCAAACAAACAGCAATTGCCTGAATACAGTCATTAGACCCCCCTCCTTTATCTACATTTTTTAATAAATATAGAAAATTCGCCTCTCAATTATTCTCCACCCCCCACAAAAAACGCTAAAAATGCGGTTTTTCAAAAAAAAAAATAAAAAATTTACTTTTTTTCTTGCCAAAATGGAAAAATTTTATTATATTTAGGTATATGACCTACGAATGTAGGTTGCGCACACACACAAAGGCGTGTGTTTTTTCCTTGTCGGGGGGCGCCCTAACGGGGAAGGAACACTCGCCTTTTTTATTTTTAAGGAGAAACCGGTATGAGACAGGTTGCTATCTACGGAAAGGGTGGAATTGGAAAGTCCACCACCACTCAAAACTTGACGGCAGGTCTTGGCGAAATGGGCAAAAAGATCATGATAGTCGGTTGTGACCCCAAAGCTGATTCCACACGTTTGGTATTGGGCGGCTTGGTGCAGAAAACTGTTCTTGACACTCTCCGCGAAGAGGGTGATGACATAGAACTTGATTCGGTATTAAAAAGAGGTTATGCTGGAATTAAAGGCGTTGAATCTGGCGGACCAGAACCTGGAGTTGGCTGCGCAGGGCGCGGCATCATTACATCTATCGGTTTATTGGAAAAATTAGGTGCATACACAGAAGACTTAGATTATGTATTCTACGATGTTCTTGGAGACGTTGTGTGCGGTGGGTTTGCAATGCCTATCCGTGAAGGCAAGGCGCGAGAAATTTACATCGTTTGCTCCGGCGAAATGATGGCACTTTACGCTGCGAACAACATAACAAAAGGCATATCAAAATACGCCACCACAGGCGGTGTCCGTTTGGGCGGGCTTATCTGCAATTCACGTAAAGTTGACGGCGAAGCAGACCTTGTTTCTGCAGTTGCTAAGGAATTAGGTACGCAAATGATTCACTTTGTGCCTCGCGATAACGCTGTGCATAGAGCAGAAATCAACAAAAAAACTGTAATTGATTTTTCACCACAAGAGCCGCAGGCAGATGAATACCGCCAGCTGGCGAAAAAAATTGATGCCAACGATATGTTTGTTGTACCAAAACCAATGTCCATCGACCGCTTAGAGTCGATTCTTCAAGAACACGGTATTATGGATTAAGGAGGAGATATATGTTATTAGTTAGAGCAATTATTCGTCCCGAAAAAGCTGGGGCTGTTATGAGCGAGCTGGCTTCTGCCGGCTTTCCTGCCATCACAAAATTTGACGTGTTCGGACGCGGCAAACAGAAAGGCATCACCGTTGGCAATGTTCATTACGACGAGATACCCAAAGAGATGCTCGTTATAGTCTGCAACGATGAAGACAAAGATGATCTTGTGAAAATCATCATTCGCGTTGCAAGAACAGGCGAAGGCAACTTCGGAGACGGGCGTATTTTTGTTTCTCCTGTGGAATCTGCCTACACTATCAGCAACGGCAAGCCTGGGCTATAGGAGGTGGAATATGCGGGAAATTATGTGTTTTATACGACCAAACAAGGTCAATGAAACGAAAAAAGCCTTGGCAGAAAACGGTTTCCCCGCTTTTACCTGCCGTGTGTGCCTTGGGCGTGGCAAAAAAAGCATTGATCCAGAATTGCTCAAAACAGTTCTTGCAGCAGGCGAATTGCCGCTTTCTCCAATTGGGGAAAGCACAACCGAGGCTACTCGGTTAGTTGCCAAACGTTTTTTCACGTTGATCATTGACGATAAAGATGTTGATAAAGCGGTTAAAACAATAATCACTGCCAACCAAACCGGCAACCCCGGAGACGGCAGAATTTTTGTTTTGCCTATCCTTGAAACTTTCTCCGTTAGAACAGGCGAAGGTGGCTTGCACATTTCACTAGAAGAGGGAGGCTAATAATGTCAAACAGCAGAGAAGCATTGCTCGAAAAATATTCCGCTAAGGTCTATAAAAACCGCAAAGACCACCTTTTGCAGCTTGCCGAAGGCGATAAAAACGTTGCTATTGCCGCTAACACTCGCGCTATTCCGGGTGTGATGACTGCGCGCGGTTGTTGCTATGCCGGTTGCAAAGGCGTTGTGGTTGGTCCGCTGAAAGATGTGTTGGTTATAACTCACGGGCCTATTGGCTGCGGCTTTTATAGCTGGGGCACAAGAAGAAACAAAGCGAAACCCGATGAAAATACAGATAAAAACTTTATTCCATACTGCTTCTCTACAGATATGCAGGAATCCAATATTGTGTTCGGCGGCGAGAAAAAGCTGGAACAAGCTATTGAAGAAGCTATGGCGCTGTTCAACCCAAAGTGCATTATGATATGCTCCACTTGCCCCATTGGTCTTATAGGCGATGATGTGCAAGCTGTTGCAAGGCGAACCGAAGCCAAATACGGCATAGCCGCCATAGGTTATTCGTGCGAAGGCTACAAAGGCGTTTCGCAGTCTGGCGGTCACCATATAGCTAACAACGGGCTTATGCGCTATGTTATAGGCACAGGCGATAAAAAACCAAAAACAAAATTTTCCGTCAATGTCCTTGGCGAATACAACATAGGCGGCGATGGTTGGGAAGAGGAACGCATTTTCAAACGCTGCGGCATTGAGGTGCTTAACTTGTTCACCGGCGATGCCTCTTACGAAGGGCTTAAAAGTGCGCATTTGGCACATTTGAATTTAGTGATGTGCCACCGCTCCATAAACTACATAGCCGAAATGATGAAAACCAAGTACGGCATAGATTGGATAAAGGTGAATTTTATCGGTGTTGAGGCAACGTGTAAATCTCTCAGAGATATTGCAAAATACTTCAACGATTCCGAACTCACAAAAAGGGTTGAAGAAGTAATTGCAGACGAAGTTGCAACCATTAAGAGCGATATGGAGCATTACAAATCCAAGCTAAATGGCAAAACAGCTGGTATTTTCTCCGGTGGTTCTCGTTCTCATCACTATCAGCTTCTATTGGAAGAACTCGGAATGAAAACCATAATTGCCGGTTATGAATTCGCTCATAGAGACGATTACGAAGGGCGAGACATAATTCCGCAAATCAAAGAAGATGCCGACAATAAGAATATTGAAAGCATAGTCGTTGAAAAAGACGAAAAGTTCTACAGAGAGACTTACCCCGCAGATAAAATAGCTGGCTTAAAAAGCGAAGGCATTGAGCTAGACACCTACGGTGGCATGATTCCCGAAATGATAGCAGAATCTGTTGTTGTTGATGACTACAACCACTTTGAAACAGATGAGCTTATCAAGTCTATGAAACCCGATATTTTCCTCTCTGGCATCAAAGACAAATATTCCATACAAAAAGCTGGCGTAGCTTCTAGGCAAATTCATTCCTACGATTACTCAGGTCCATATTCTGGTTTTCGTGGTGCAGTGACTTTTGGAAGAGATGTTGCAATGGCTATATTTACCAACGCATGGCCTTTGGTCACTCCACCTTGGAAGAACAAATCTATGCTCACAGGCAAATTGAAGGAGGTAGGATAATATGCTAGACTTAACTCCTAAAGAAGTAAAAGAACGTAGCGCTTTGCGAATAAATCCATGCAAAACCTGCCAACCTGTTGGCGCAATGTTTGCGGCTTTGGGTGTAGCAAAATGTATGCCGCACAGCCACGGCTCTCAGGGTTGCTGTTCTTACCACAGAATGGTGTTGTCTCGCCACTTCAAAGAACCTGCTGTTGCATCTTCGTCTTCCTTTACCGAAGGTGCTTCCGTATTCGGCGGCAAAACCAATATAACCACAGCTGTAAAAAATATTTTTGAGATGTATAATCCAGATATTATCGCTGTGCATACAACCTGTTTATCAGAGACCATCGGAGACGATTTAACTTCGTTCATCATAGACGTGCAAGTTCCAGAAGGAAAAACTGTTGTGCACTGCAATACTCCGAGTTATGTAGGCTCGCACATCAACGGCTACTTCAATATGATGATGGGCTTTATGAATTACTTAACAGGAAAAACAGGAATGCCAACCGGCAAAACTGCAATTTTCCCAGGTTGGGTAAACCCCGGCGATATTCGCGAACTCAAACGCCTTGCCAAAGCTATGAAGGTGAACACTGTTTTCTTCCCAGACCATACTGGCATTCTAGATGCGCCCATGAACGGCAAATACGAGATGTACCCCGAAGGCGGCACCCCAATAGAAGAAATCAGAACCCTCGGCGATAGCAATGGGCTTATTGCGCTTGGCGAGATTACCTGCGTAGAACCTGCTGAGTTGCTTGAGAAAAAGTGGAAAGTGCCTTTCACACTGCTTCCATTGCCTGTTGGCGTGGCATACACAGATCAATACGTTATGGCATTGCAGGAACAGTCCAAACACGAAGTTCCTGAGGAGTTGGAATCGGAGCGTGGTCGCCTTGTTGACCTTCTGCTAGATTCCGCTCAATACACTATCGGCAAGAAAGTTGCCATATTCGGAGACCCAGATGTGGTAATTGGGCTTACATCGCTTGTATTGGAAATGGGCATGGTGCCAAAATACGTTATCACAGGAACGCCAAAAGAGGAATTTACCCGCAAGGTAGAAGCCTTGTTCAGTCAATATGCAATAACTGGTTGCACTGTCAAAGCAAACGCCGATCTTTTTGAACTCCACCAATGGATAAAAAACGAGCGTGTGGACTTGTTGATAGGCTCAACCTACGGCAAGCAAATTGCAAGAGCAGAAGACATACCTTTTATTCGCGCAGGTTTCCCTGTGATAGACAGATATGGTGGTCCACTGCAACCCATAGTTGGCTACGCTGGCGGAGTACGCCTAGTGGAGCAAGTCGTAAATGCACTTTTAGACAGATTTGACCGAGACGTAGTTGATGAAGATTTTGAGATAGTTCTTTAATCTTTAAGGAATATATCTGTGAACGAAAGTGTATTGAAAGAACGCGAGTCATCTATATGCGACAGGCGCGGAAGTACCAGTAGCATAAGTTGCGAGCGTGAAAGCGTATCCGGTGCGGTTAGCCAAAGAGCGTGTGTGTATTGCGGAGCGCGGGTTGTGTTAAACCCTATCACTGATGCATACCACATAGTTCACGGCCCTATCGGTTGCGCCAGCTACACTTGGGATATACGCGGAAGCCTCACCTCTGGCGAAGATACATTCCGCAACAGCTTTTCCACAGATTTAAGAGAAACAGATATAGTTTTTGGCGGAGCAAAAAAGCTCACTGCGGCTATTGACGAACTGATGGAAAAAGCCGTGCCTTCTCCAAAGTTAATATTTGTTTTTGCCACCTGCATTGTGGGTGTTATAGGAGACGATATTGAAGCCGTATGCCGCATTGCGGAAAAAAAATACGGCATTAGAGTTATCCCCGTGAAAGCCCCAGGATTTTCGGGAACAAAATCCCAAGGCTACAAACTAGCTTGCAATGCCATTATGAGTTTAATTAGGCCTCACGCAAAGCAGCCAAAACGCTTTGGCGTAAATATTTTAGGCGACTTTAACCTTGCAGGCGAAATGTGGATTATCAAGGGCTACCTCGAACAAATCGGCATTCCCGTTATATCCACGATTACCGGAGATTCCTCATACAAAACCTTAATTCAAGCACCATCTGCAATGCTCAACATTGTGCAGTGCGCAGGTTCTTCTGCATATCTCTCGGAACTTATGGAAACGGAGTTTGGAATACCAAGCCTCAGAGTGAGTTTTTTTGGCATTGAAGATACAACCGCTTCATTGCTCCGTGTTGCCGATTTTTTTGGCAAAATGGAAATTTCCGAGAATGCGAGAAAATTTGCAGCGGAACAAACGGCAAATATAATGCCTGTTATTGAAAAATATAAACCTCATTTAGAAGGCAAAAAAGCCGCGATTTTTGTGGGCGGAGGCTTCAAGGCCATTTCGCTTATTCGCCAATTCAACGAACTTGGCATGGAAGCGGTGGTTGTTGGCACTCAAACCGGAAAAAAAGAAGACTACGAGGTTATGGGTACGCTAGTGAATAGCAATGCGGTAATTTTAGACGATGCAAATCCTGCGGAATTAGAAAGATTTATGACCGAGAAGCAAGCGGATATTCTCGTTGGCGGCGTTAAGGAAAGGCCTCTTGCATATAAACTGGGAATGGCGTTTTGCGACCACAACCATGAACGCAAACACCCTCTTGCTGGTTTTGAAGGAATAGAAAATTTTGTGAAAGAAATTCATAAATCCATCAACAGCCCTGTTTGGAAATATGTATGCTGAATTTGAATGTAAATCCCTGCAAAATGTGCATGCCTATGGGTGCGATAAGCGCACTATGGGGCGTGAAAGGCTGTATGCCCATGCTGCACGGTTCTCAAGGTTGCGCAACTTACATTCGCCGCCACATGGCAACGCATTACAGCGAACCCATAGATATTGCATCTTCTTCTTTAACCGAAGAAGGAACTGTTTTTGGTGGCGAAGCGAACCTGCTAAAAGGTTTAAAAAATATGATAGAGCTTTACAACCCCGAAGTAATCGGGGTTTGCACCACTTGCCTCGCTGAAACAATCGGCGAAGATGTTGGAGCGATTGTAAAAAAATTTCATGAACAAAATTCTAGCGTAAAAGTTATCAATGTTGCTTCCCCAGGCTATGGAGGAACTCAGAACGAAGGTTGGTTTGTTGCAATTCGCTCAATTCTGGAACAAATGGAACCAAATACGCAACCAAATGGAAAAATAAATATAATAACACCTATGATTAGCCCCGCCGATACTCGTTGGCTTAAAAGTTTTTTAACAGAAATGGGAATAGACTACATTTTATTGCCGGATATTTCGGACAATTTAGACGGAGCAACCGAAAAGCATTACAAGCGTTTAAAAACAGGCGGCACCTCAATAGGGAATATTGCGGCAATGGCTGGCGCAAAACTTACAATTGAATTTTCAGAATTCACAGACGAAAAAAATTCACCTGCGCAGTATTTAAAAGAAACTTATGGAGTGCCTTATATAAAATTGCCGCTACCTGTCGGAGCGAGCGGAATGGATAAGTTAATCAGCGTTTTAACAGAAGCGGGCGGAGTTGCAAGCGATGAGATAAAAAAAGCGAAGGGGCGTTATATAGATGCGATGATAGATTCCCACAAACACTCTGCACAAGCACGTGTTGCGGTATTTGGAGACCCAGATTTTGTGGCGGCTATGGTGCGGCTCTGCTGCGAAAACGGCGCACTTCCAGTTTTGGCGGCAACAGGCTCAATTTCCCCAAAGCTAAGAGAGATGCTAGCAAACGAGACGGAAGATTGCAGAAAATTTCATTTCGCAGAAGAAATACGAGTTCTTGACGACAGCGATTTTGCCGCAATTGAAGAAGGGTGTGTTGAGCTTAACGCAAACTTGCTAATCGGAAGCTCAGACGGACGGCGCATTTCACGCAAACTTAACATTCCGCTTATACGCTGCGCATTTCCCATACACGATTATATAGGCGGCCAGCGAACCCGTATTCTAGGCTTTGACGGCTCGCTTTGCATATTAGACCAAGCGGCAAATGCGATGATGGAAAAAACCGAAGGCAGTTTTCGCGAAGAATTGCACAAAAAATTTTACAAGCCTCAAACAGCAAAAAAAGCAGCAGACAAAACCGCTACGCATCCCTGTTTTGGCGAACAGGCTTGCCAAAATGCACGTGTGCATTTACCCGTTGCTCCAAAATGCAATATTCAATGCAACTACTGCCTGCGAAACTACGACTGTATGAATGAGAGCCGCCCAGGAGTCACGTCTAAAATTTTATCCCCAGCCGAGGCTTTGGAACGCTACATAAAACTCAAAGCGAATATGCCAAACCTCACAGTTGTTGGCATTGCAGGGCCCGGCGATGCTTTGGCAAATTTCGACAAATCCGCCGAAACCTTCCGCTTAATTCGCGAGTATGACCAGGGCGTAACTTTCTGTATTGCCACAAACGGGCTGTTGCTTCCGCAATACGCACAAGAATTGAAAGAATTGGATGTGAGCCACGTGACGGTAACTATGAATGCGGTTGACCCCTCAATAGGTGCCAAAATTTACAAGTATGTTCAATATATGGATAAAACATACACAGGCGTTGAAGGGGCGGCTATTCTCCTTGCAAATCAACTCGCAGGAATAAAAATGTTGAGCGAGGCAGGGATAATGTGCAAAGTGAATTGCGTAACTCTAAAAGGCATCAACGACCACCATATATACGAAGTGACCCAAGCAGCGGCAAATCTCGGAGCCTTTATGACAAACATAATGCCGCATCTTCCTGTAAAAGGCTCGGCGTTTGAAGGCTTGGAACGAGTTACAAACAGGGAAATAACAGTTCTTCGAGAACAATGCGGAGCAAACATAAAGCAAATGACACATTGCCGCCAATGCCGCTCAGACGCAGCAGGAACGCTTGATAGAGATGTATCTATTGAATTCAGAGAAAACACTCCGCAGCCAGAAAAATTCAGGCGTTTTGCAGTCGCTACCCAAACAGGAGCAGTTGTGGATATGCACTTTGGGCAGGCAAATGAGTTTTACATTTACGAAAGCGATGAAAAAAATGCGAGGTTTTTGGAAACCAGAAAAGTTATCAAGTATTGCAATGGCCCTCAATGCGAAAACAAAGAGCAAAGATGGAATTCGGTTATACACGCTATTTCCGACTGCGAAGCGGTGCTTGCGGTGAGAATTGGCCCAACGCCAGAAAAACGCCTAAAAGAAAACGGCATTGGCGCGATTACGACTTATGAAAGAGTAGAAACAGCCGTTTTGCAAGCGGCAAAAGAAAGGAGGAACACTCATGGTACAGCCTAAATATCACATTTTTGTCTGCGGAAGCTCCCGCATCAACGGAACGCAAATGGGCACCTGCTTTCAAAAGAAAGCAGTTGGCTTGGTGCAAAAGTTCATGCAGGAAATTGAGGAGAGAGACATAAGCTCTGACTGCTTGGTAACCAATACCGGATGTTTTGGCATCTGCGATAAAGGCCCAATTGCGGTTGTATATCCCGAAGGCGTATGGTACGGCAACCTCGACGAGGCAAAGATCGAGGAAATCTGCGAAAAGCATTTAGAAGGCGGAGTTCCTGTAGAGGAATACAAAATCTAAATGATTCACATCACAGACAAAACTTTGGCGTGCCTTGACAAGCTGCCGCACAATAAATTCTATCTTTCAAAATTTCTGAATTTCTTGATTGAAATGGAAGTTGATGCAATTGAGCTTTCAGAGAAAATGCACGATTTATTGTCGCCATTGCCTAAATATCCAACCTATATTTTGCGCCCCGAAAAAACACGCATACAAGGACTAGACGATGCACTATGCGGCGATTATTTGCAAACATTCAAGCATTTAAAAAGCAATTTTGAATTTTGCCCAGAGAACCGCTTTCACTGCGCAACCGCTTTGGCGGCAGAATGGGTGATAAGCGGTGCAGGAAAAAATATAGTGAGTTCCTTCAGCGGCATTGGCGGCTTTGCAGCGACCGAAGAATTGGTTATGATTTTGAAAATAAACGGGCTTCGCAAGCCGAACAAAACCTACAATTTTCTACCAGAAATGACAAAATTATTTTCCAAAATAATAAAAAAAAAGATACCAAAAAACAAGCCCATTATAGGCAATAAAATATTTGAAGTGGAATCGGGAATTCACGTTGACGGAATTTTAAAAAATCCTGCAAACTATGAACCGTTTTCACCGGAAAGCGTGGGGCAGAAGCGGAAAATTGTGCTTGGAAAACACAGTGGAACAGCGTCAATACGAGCAAAGCTCGCAGAGTTAAAGATAAAGTGTGCGGAGGATAGTATTCCGAATATCCTTGAACAGGTTAAAATGAAAGGCATAATCAGCAACCGAGAATTTGCAAAAATCGTAAGGGAACACCCAATATGAAACAGCGAAGATACCTTTTAGACACCACGTTGAGAGACGGAGAACAAAGTCCGGGCTTATATTTTACTTCTGAGCAAAAAATAAAAATCGCCGCGCTGCTGGATTTATATGGCGTACATCAAATTGAAGCCGGAGTTCCAGCGGTGTCTAAGCAGGAAAAAGAAGACATTATCAAGATTATGGAAAATCGAAAGAACGCTGTGATATCGGTGTGGTCTAGGCTTGTGCCTTCTGATATTGAACTCGCAATTGATACGCGACCGGATATAATTCATATCGGCGTGCCACTTAATAAAGAGTGGGTTATAGAGCAGTTGCAAGTTTGCTTGAATTTAATCAACAAAAGCGGCATTTCCGCTTCGGTGGGATTTATAAATGCCTTTCATTCAAAAATGGAATTTATGCTCACCATTGCCAAAATCCTGTTGGATTTTGGTGTGAAGCGAATTCGTTTTGCAGACACCACAGGCACAGCATCGCCAAGCCTTTGCCGAAATGCGCTGAAAGATTTTTCGGGAAAACTGGAAGGCAAAGCAGAACTTGGAATTCACGCCCACAACGATTTGGGCATGGCGGTGGCAAACACAATTGAAGCGGCAAAAGCCGGTTGCCTTTACGCCGATGTGACTATAAACGGCATTGGAGAGCGAGCTGGAAACTGCGACTTAGTTCAACTTGTTCACGCGAGTTCATCCATTTTTGATTGGGGCATCACTGCTGCCGCGGCAAAAAAACTACAGAAAGACATAAGGAGGATATTATGAAAAAAGTAGCTGTATTCACAAATGCAGATTCAAAGCTGTGCGACTTTTTTGAAGCTAACCGCTTCTTGATATATGAGCGCGGCAAAACGGGCTGGGAAAAAACAGGCGAAACGGGCTTTGAAAAAATAGTTCCGTCTGCACCTGCTGCAACAAGGAAAAACACCGAGGCACTTTTGCCGCTCATTGAAGGCTGCAATGTGTTAGCGGGCGGCGCATTGGTGGGCATTCCATTTTCGGTATTTGACCGAGCGGGGCTTCACATTTTTGAAATAGGCGAACTGAACAGCGAAACATTTGACGGCATAATGGAAGAACTGTGCAACGCAGATGCCGCAGTTGCCGCAAAGGAAGCGATTATCAGGGAAGCAAAGCCCGTTGAAACATCCACGCCCGGCGTTTATTTTTTGGATTTGGTAGCTTTGCAAAAAGAATGTCCAGAGGTGACCAGCAAAAAAGCGATGATGGACTTTTTGCAAAACACGCCCTTTATGGAACTCCACCTAATTTGCAAACACATTCCGCCTTGGATAGAAAACAGCGGTGCGTACAAGATTCAAATTACGAGCGACAAAGATGGTGCGGTTCAGGCGATTATCACTAGAGAGTGTGCTACCAGCAGTATAAAGTAAACACCCCTTTGCCTCTCGCAGCAGTATTAAGTAAACACCTAAAAAAACCCCCGTACCCCCCTTGACAAACGATTTTTTTATTTCTAAATTTTCGCGCTGAGGTAACTAATATGAAAAAATATCATTTGACAAAGTTGTCTTTGGCAGCTTTACTCGCTACGGCTCCGGTCGTATTCGCACAGGCACCTGCACAAGCTGAAATAGCTCCAGTTGCAGAACAACCTGCCCCCGCTCTTGTTGCAGAGCCTACACCACCCGCTCCAGCACCGGTACCAGAAGTTAAACCAGTAACAGAAGCTAAACCAGAACCTGCTAAAGCCGCAAGCGGAACAAAAATTTCCCTATACGGATTTGCGCAGCTCAATGCAGTTTGGGAAGACGGCGTTACGAACACTAGCCAAAATAATTGGAATCTCACTGCTCCCAGTGATAATAAAGATGGTGGAAGCCGCACTCTTCTCAATGTGAATCACACAAGATTCGGCATTAATTTTTCGGACTCTCCAACCGAAGGCGGCACAGAGTTATCTGGTAAAATCGAAGCCGATTTTAACAATAATGCCAACCGCAACCCAAATGGAGTTTCTAGTACGAACGTACAGGGTGTCTCTGTACCAGGTTCTGCCTTCCGCATAAGACATTCATTCGGACAAGTGAAATTCAACGACCTTGGTTTAACCCTTTTGTTCGGTCAAACAGGCAATGTATTTTCACCGCGCGACCCTTCCATACTCAGCGAAGGCACCATGAACTATTCGGGCAACATAGGCAGCTCTCGTGTTCCGCAAATTCGCATAACTCAAGCGCTTGGACCAGCAGAAGTTGCCGTTGCCGCAGTTGATGACCGCGGAGCAATCGCTCCAATATTTCCTAGTGTGCAAGGGCGTGTTGGCTTAAAAGTTCCCGCAGATTGGGCAGACGCAAAACAGAATCTTGAGTTTGGCGTTTCTGGGCATTTTGCAAGCGAAAAAAACACCGATACCGACACCAAAAATAAAAGTTCTGTTAAAGTTCCAAAATCTTGGTCTGCGAATGCAGACTTGAATTTGCCTATAATAGATATTCTCGGTCTTTCTGGAGAATTTTTCTATGGGCAAAACCTTAGAAATTATGCCAACGGAAGTTTAGGTTTAACTGCGGCTGCTTTAGACCCTACTAAAGTCGATGAAGAAGATGGCGTAAAATCCTTTGGCTTTTGGGCAAACCTCAGCGTTAAACTGCCTGCAAGCCTAACTCTGGGCGGCGGCATTGGAATGGAAAGCATAGCCAACGATGACGACCTCAGATCTGGAACCATAGACAGCAATATGGGAATATTCGGGAATCTAAGATATAACTTTATCCCCAGTGCATTTGTAGGCATTGAATATTGGCGCATATCAACTTCTTACAAAGATGCTGATAAAGGAGCAATTAACCGCATTGAATTAGCTTTCAACTACGCATTTAAATAGGAGGAAATATGAAAAAGAATCGTGTTAATTTGTTTACTGCCTTCAATGGGTTCTTTTTTCTCCTACTTCTTGCCCTTACAACTTTTGTAATGGCCGCAGGTGATGCGAAAAAAGCAAAAGAGAAATATTCGCTAACAGTTTTCGCTGCTGCAAGTTTAACAGAAGCGTTAAACGAGATAGCGACCTTATACAAAGCATCTGCTCCAGAAGCAACGCTCACATTCAATTTTGACTCTAGCGGCAAACTGCAAACTCAAATTGAAAACGGAGCCGAAGCAGATTTGTTTTTATCCGCAGGGCAAAAGCAAATGGATGCAATAGCAGCGACTTACATAGACTCTACAACGCGCAAAGATTTGCTTGTAAATCAGGTGGTGTTGATTCTGCCAAAAAACAGCAAAAAACCCATTAAGTCTTTTGAAGACTGCCTTGGCGATAAAGTGTCACTGATTGCAATCGGAAACTCCAGCGTACCTGTTGGGCAATACACCGAAGAAATATTCAAATCTCTGAACGGGTGGGATAAAATCACTGCCAAAGCTTCTTTAGGCACCAATGTAAAAGAGGTGCTATCGCAAGTGGAAAGCGGCAGCGTGGATGCAGGCATAGTTTATGCCACCGATGCGGCAACAGCAAAAAACGTGAAAGTTGTGGCAGAGGCACCAAAAGGAAGCCATAAACCTGCGGTATATCCTGTGGCTGTGCTAAAAAAATCAGCACAGCCAAAAGAAGCAAAAGCGTTCTTGGACTATTTAAGTTCGCCCAAAGCTACGGCTGTGTTTAAAAAAATCGGTTTTGAAATAGTGAAATAAATGGGAAGGCATGTGTTCTTTTTTAGGGTTGTAGGGTAATCATAATTATTAAGGAACACATGTTCTTCTCTATTTGAGGAAAGCAATATGAAACATATTCTCCTACTTCTAGTCCTTATGGCTTTTTTTATAGTTGGTTGTGGTGAAAAAAAACCAAAAGAGAAGTTTTCTCTAACCATTTTCGCAGCTGCTAGTTTAACGGAAGCGTTGAACGAGATTGCGGAATTATACAAGGCATCTGTGCCAGAAGCAACACTCAATTTTAATTTTGACTCAGCAGGCAAACTGCAAATACAAATTGAAAACGGAGCCGAAGCAGATTTGTTTTTATCCGCAGGGCAAAAGCAAATGGATGCAATAGCAGAGACTTACATAGACTCTGCAACACGCAAAAATGTGCTTGTAAATAAGGTGGTGTTGATTGTGCCGCAAAACAGCACAAAAGGCATTGAATCTTTTGAAGACTGCCTTGACGACAAAGTGTCAGTAATTGCATTTGGAAACCCCAGCACACCTCTTTGGGACTATACCCAAGGAATATTCACATTTCTGAACGGGTGGGATAAAATTACCCTCAAAGCTTCTTTAGGCACCAATGTAAAAGAGGTGCTATCGCAAGTGGAAGGCGGCAGCGTGGATGCAGGAGTGGTTTTTGCCACCGATGCGGCAACGGGAAAGAATGTGAAAGTTGTGGCAGAGGCACCAAAAGGAAGCCATAAACCTGCGATATATCCTGCGGCTGTGCTGAAAAATTCAAAACAACCAAAAGAAGCAAAGGCATTCTTAGACTATTTAAGTTCATCGCAAGCTACGGCTGTATTTGAAAAAATCGGTTTTGAGGTAGTGAAATAAATTATTTAGCAAAATAGCGCGCCGCCCCCTTCTTCCTTTGTGGGGGGGCGGTTTTTTCTATATTTACAATATGGAAACAATATCTATTGCCGAATTAAAAACAGGTTTTTCCAAAGTCCTGAAAACCGTAAAAAATGGGCGGCGCGTAGGTGTGTTAAATGACCGGAACAAAAAGCCTGTGGCAATTATAATACCTTTCGTTGAAAGTGAATATAATGAATCTTCTTATGAAATTGGAAAAAAATATTTTGGGAAATACGGCAGCGGTAATGGAAACCTTTCGCAAGATTACAAAAAAATGTTAAAACGGAAATTACATGCAAAACACAGTCCTAGTTGATACAGGTCCCTTAATAGCTCTTTTTGATAAAGACGATTATCATCATAAATCCATTAAAAGATTTATGTCTGTAAATAATTTCAAACTTATAACTACAACAGCAGTTATCACAGAAACTTCTCATATGTTGGACTTTAATGTTCAAACACAAATTGATTTCTTAAAATGGATTAACGAAAAAGGAATTATCATACATGAAATTCAACAAAAGGATATTCAAAGAATAATAGAGTTATCAGTTAAATATTCTGATATCCCTATGGATTTTGCAGACGCAACGTTAGTACTTGCTGCTGAACATACAGGAATCCACAAAATAATTTCAGTAGATTCTGATTTTGAAATATACAGATTGCCAGGCAAAGAGAGAATAGAAAACATCTTTAATTTTTAATGAGCTACCACCCTCTGCCCTTGGTAGGGGTTTCGGATCATTGTGTTGTTTTGCGTATCGGGTTGTTGTGCTGAATTGAGGGTGGTTGTAGGTGTTTTTTTTAAACTAGCAGCAGTATAAAGTAAACACTGATAGCAATCATTCCCGCACCCCTTGACAAACATTTTTTTATTTTCTATATTTATGGTTGTAATTCACGAATGTGAATTGCGCACACAAAGGCGTGTGTTTTTTTGTAGGGGCAACTGTTGCATCTACGAGGGAACGCATGCCTTTTTTACTTTGAGGAAAGTATATGAATCAGTGCCAAATAGCAAGATTGCTCGCACAGGCACCTGCACAAGCTGAAATAGCTCCGGCAGAGCCTGCTCCCTCCACTTTTATTGAAATGTTCGTTTCGGCTCCAGTTGTAGCCAAAACAAAAGAGTTTTTTAAAAAATTGAAAAAAGCAACAAAAACAGCAAAAGCAGAAAAATATTATTTTGAGACAATAATTGAATCTATGAATTGCGACTTCACCTATGCCGATAAAAAAGTATGGTGGTCTGTTCAATGATTGTTGTCGTTTGTAAAGACTAAGCCACTCACCACTACCATATACTTTTGGTGGTGGGTGGTTATAGGAGAAGGCTATATGGAATGTACACATTGCGGTAGTGCGAATTTCAAGAAGAATGGTATGCACAAAGGCGTGCAAAGGTATCAATGTAGCAACTGCAAGCAATTCTTCAGCGACAAGTTGAGGAAATTTTCCTACCGTGACAAATACCGAGCCTTAGATCTTTACCTAAACAATATCGGCGTAAGGAAGATTGCTAAGTTTATGAAATGTTCCACAGCTACGATAGTTCGCTGGGTAAGAGATGCTGCACAGAGCCTAAAACTGCAGGTGGTGAATAAATCTGAGTGCCAAGACGAGATATTCACCGATATAAAAAAACAATTGCCAGGTTGCTGCATAGACTGCTTATTGTCGGCGAAGCGAAAAGGTTATTGCGTTTGCGACTGGCGAAAGAATTGGAGCCGCGCAAGAGATATGCAGGAAATCCAAAAAGTTTATCAGATGCATATAGCACGTTTGCAGCAATATCAACAGCTCGGAATTTCAAACAAGAGGTAGTGAAATAAATGGATTTATTCCCATTATATAACTCCCTCAGAATCACTGTGATAGCAGTTTCCTTTGCGTTTGTTCTTGGAATTCTTGCGGCTTATGCTATTTTGCGTATGCCGCAAATGTTCAAGAGTATTTGCGATACAATATTTGCCATTCCGCTTGTGCTGCCGCCTACCGTTATCGGTTATTTTATACTTGTGAGCCTGTCTCCAAGCAGTGCGGCAGGTTCAAAACTTCTTGAATGGTTAGATGTAATAATCACTATGCGTTGGCAAGCGGCTGTTGTTGCTGTTGTGATTATCTCATTTCCATTTATATATCGCACTACTCGCGGCGCATTTGAAAGTTTTGACCAGAATTTGCTAGATGCAGGGCGAACTCTTGGATTGTCCGAAAAATATATATTCTTTAGAATACTTCTCCCCAACTGCAAACACGGAATTATTGCAGGAACGGTGATAGCATTTGCGCGCGGGCTTGGCGAATACGGAGCAACCAGCATGGTTTGCGGTTATATCGCAGGCAGAACCGCCACAGTTTCAACCTCCGTTGCGTATTTTTGGCAAATCGGCAGAGACGATATGGCATTCTATTGGGTAATGATAAATCTTGCAATCGCATTCGTGTTTATGGTATTGATTGAAATATTCAACAGACCTAGGGTTAGGGTATAGTTATGCTCGTTTGCAATATTAAAAAAAATTTTAGCGGTTTTGCTCTGAATGTGAATATTGAAGCGAAGCGCGGCGTAACCGCTCTTATGGGTGCATCGGGCAGCGGCAAGAGCATGACGCTTCGCTGCATAGCTGGAATTTCAAAACCCGACAGCGGGCATATTGAATTGAACGGGAGAGTGCTGTTTGATTCCGAAAAGAAAATCAATCTGCCGCCGCAAAAACGCAACACAGGTTTTTTGTTTCAAGATTATGCCCTGTTCCCAAATATGACTGTGCTGCAAAATATAATGACTGGAATAAAAATGAAATTCAATCGCGAAAAGCAAGCAACGGACTTTGCAGAAACATTCCACATACACGCCCATTTAAACAAATACCCACACCAACTTTCTGGCGGCGAAAAGCAACGCTGCGCCATAGCTCGCATTCTCGTGGGTTCGCCAGATATTCTAATGCTAGACGAACCTTTTGCCGCTTTGGATAGCCATTTGCGTTGGGAATTGGAAATGGAGCTTGCCTCGCTGTTCAAGTATTTCCCAAATCCAGTTTTATATGTATCCCACAACCGAGACGAAGTGTATAGGCTCAGTGACAATATAGCCGTTATGAATTGCGGCAAAAATGAACCGATTTCCGAAAAGAAAGCTCTGTTCAAAAATCCTGTAAGCGTTCAGGCGGCACGGCTTACGGGTTGCAAAAATATTGCTAAGGCAGTCATCAAAGGAACGCAGATTTCCGTGCCGGATTGGGGAGTGGAATTTGACGTAGAGCAAAGAGATGTGCAATATAAATATATAGGTATTCGGGCAAATAATATTGTTCCTGCTTCTGCCGCAAACAAACCAAATATTGCCGCCTCATTTCCGTTTGAGATAGTGAATGAAATTGAAGACACCTTCACAAATATTCTAATGGTGCGAAAACAGGGAACAAACCTGCCGCCCATTCGCTGGGAGATGCCCAAAAAAGACCGAGCCGCTCTGCGAAATCTGCCGCAAGAGCTTGCATTTTTGCGTGAACATCTTTTGTTTTTATTTTAAAATAAGTAAATTACCTAAATGGAAAATTTCAACTTATTGGAAAACAATGCAATTCAACTTCCATGCGGTGTGTTTGCTGGTGTAGCAAGCTATGTCTGCTACCCAAGCGGCGAGCTGGAAGGCGTTAAACTTTCGGAAAAGAATATGCTTCTAACTCACGTTGGCGAGCTTGTTCCTTATTACGAAGAAACCAACCGCCGCAAAAATAAATACTCCGTTGAGTTCTACAAAAACGGAATGGTAAAAGCAGTTGCTCTCAACGAAGTCCAAGAAATTCAAACACCAATCGGCGAATTTCCCGCAGAGCTTGTGACCTTTTACGGAACCGGAGAATTAAAACGCTTTTTCCCACTAGACGGCCAAATCAGCGGAATGTGGAGCGAGAAAGACGAAAAAGCCCTTGCCATTCCACTATCCTTTGACCTGCCATTTACATCTTTTACCGCAATAATCAGCGGAGTAGCTTTTTACCAAGGCGGCAATATTCGCAGCATAACGCTGTTCCCTGGTGAAACCATTTCCATAAAAACCGAGTTCGGCGATATTTTAACTAGGAATGGATTTTCTCTTTACGAATCGGGAAAATTGGAATCGTTGGAACCTGCCGCCCCAACGCTTATAAAAACTCCAAAAGGCAGAATCAAAGCCTTTGACCCAGATGCTGTTGGCGTAAGTGCCGATGTGAATTCGCTTGTATTTGGCGAAGACGGCGATGTAATTGGCTTTAATCCCGCTCGCTACGGCTCGCTGCAAATGTGCAGCCCCGAAGACTGCGCAAGCTGTTCTTTGGGGTGCTCTTGAACCGCATCAATTATGCGTATATAACTGCTTGTAAGGATTTTTTGCATTGGGTTTCAACACATAAAATCTGTCTTTCAAATAAGAACCTGCATCAATGCCAAAATGTTTTGAGAACTCTGCAACATAAGGTTCTATTTCTTTCAAATCGTCAGCAGAAGCTAGTTCTAGCACAACTTGAGCAGGAAGACCGGAGAGTTCTTTGTTTGTTCTGATGAAAATTTTGCCGCCGTGCATGCCTGTGCCTGTGAAGTTCCCAACGGGAATATCCTCTATGTCTATGCCAAGCACCACTATAACTCCACCTGCTAAATATTCTCCTAAAAAGCTGCCCGTTTTGCCGCCTATCACTATGGCTGGTTTTTTGGTTTTATATTCCTTCATGTGAATGCCGGTTCTGTAGCCAGAATTGCCGCGTATAAAAATATTGCCGCCTCGCATGGCATAGCCCAAGGCATCGCCTGTGCTGCCGTGGACTATTATTCTGCCGTCATTCATTGTGTCGCCAACAGCATCTTGAGCGTTGCCCTTTACCTCAATCACTCCACCGTCTAAATAAGCACCTAGCGCATTGCCGGGCGTTCCATTTATCACAAGTGTTTTTCCCTTCATGGCACTGCCCATAAATCTTTGCCCATAGCAATGATCTACGCAAACATCTTCTGTAGCCGCTTTCACCTGCTCGTTCAGTTCCTTGAAATCAAGGTTTTGCGCTGATATCTGTTTCATTTCAGTCTCCGGTTTGAGTGTGAGTAAATGTAGAAAAACTTGCAGTATATAACCCCAGCGCAAGTGCCACGCTTGCATTGTAGGAATGCGCTCCTGCAAACATTGGGATTTTCACAATAGAGTCGCAATACTTTTTTATATATGGTGGAAGCCCCTTGTCTTCGCCGCCAATTGCCATAACAAGGTGCTGGGAAAATTTAAAATGGGTTATTGATGTTTTGCTGTTCCCATCTAAACCAACAATTTGATAGCCAGCTTCTTTGAGTTCCTTTAAGGCAAATTCAAGATTGCTTGGACGGCAAAGAGTTACTTTTTCAAGGCTCCCTGCTGCGCTACGCTCCACAGCAGGCGTTAGCCCGCAAGAACCTTTTGCCGGAAGCAGAATAATATTAACACCAAGCGCAAACGAAGAGCGAATGCAAGCACCTAGATTATGAGGGTCTTCTAAATTTGCGGCCACAACAACGCGGCAAGGAATGTCGTTTTGTTTTATTTCCAGCAAAATTTTTCGCGTTTCATTCCAAGGCAGCACCGCTTTTTCGTGGCAAAGGGCAATAACCCCGCCATGCCTTTTTGTCAATTTGTCCAAAGATTTTTCTTCTACCTGCTGAACGTGAACATTCGCTTGCTCGGCAAGCTTTTGCAGTTCATACAATTTAACATTGCCGCTTTTCAATTTAAACAACACCCTATGAACCAAGCCGGGCTTTTTATTAAGCATTTCTTCTACAGCCCTAATTCCACATATAATACGCTGTTGCTTTGCCGATTCTTTTTTATCTTCCATAAAATCCCCTCACTGAAAATTTTGCAATTCCTGCAAAACGCCAAATAACTTATTTCCTATCTTGTATCTCTTTTCAATGTTATCGCAAAAATAGCGCAAATCTTTTTCCGTGTCTTTATTTAATTCGTCTATGTTGGATAGTATATGATGCACAACAACATCATTTTCGGATTTTTTTGCAAAAGATTGTATTTTTTGATTTGTTTCCATATGGTTCACAACATATTTAGCACTGGAAATTTGCTCTTCCAAAAAATATACCAACAGAACTTCTTCTTGCAAAATTCCCCAGTGGTGGTCTTGAGAATATGGCACTATTTTTTCGTGCTTGTCGCAATAAACAGCTTGTTTTGCATAATATTGACACACATCCAAATGTTTCAGAAATTCATAAAGTTCTATCAACATATCGCGTTCTTTGGGCAAAACATTTGCATCCATGGATTTTTTTATTTTTCTGAATTGATAGTTGGATTTTTCGTAGTACAAATTGCGCATATGGCGGTTATATGTGCGGTTGCGCATAACCTGCTGCGATGGTGGAACGTGAATTTTAATAGTGCTTTTCATAGCAGTTGTATCCTCTGAATTCCAGCAATGGCTTTTAACGATTGCTCTATGTTCTTTACCTGAGCAGAATTAAAAGCACGCAAGTCTATCTTGCCCCTTAGCTGTCCTTCTTTGTTTTCAAATATAGTTTTTTTCACAAGCGCATGATGCTTTGAAACCGCGCTGAAAATATCTTCCATTTGTATTTTGTCTGACGCTTCTACCCTAAAAACGCATTTGAACGCTGGTTTTGCAGTGTTTTGCTGCTCCCATTGCAGGGATATTTGCTGTTCTTGCGGAAATTTATTCAAAATTTTGCAATTTTCCTTGTGTACCTCTATTCCCTTGCCGCTTTTCATAATTCCCCTTACATTATCCCCAGGCAGCGGGTTGCAGCACGGGGCGTATTTTAGCAAAAATCTTTCGTTGTAACCTATGCTTATAGGGGCACTTTCTGACGAACTGAACACATTGAACATTTTGAGCTTTTGCCAAGCGTAAGAATCGTCTGAATATCGTTTTAAGAAATTGAAAACGTTTTTAAGAGGAATTTCGCTTTTGCCCAGACTTTCGTAAAAAGAGCTTATGTTTTGAACCTTAAAAGCGTGGCAAATATCGGATTCTTTTGGATAATTTTCTTTTGATATTTTTAGACCTAGCAATTCCCTTTGCCAAATTTTTTTCCCTAAAACCTCGGATTGAGTTGTTATTGCTTTTCTGAGCCATTGCCTTATTGCATTTTGCGCCTTTTGGGTTTTAACTATGGAGAGCCAGTTTTCTTGGGGTTCTTGGGAATCGCTTTGCAAAACTTGGATTGTTTCGCCAATGGGAATATCTGCATCCAAACCCAAAACACTGCCACCGGCACGGGCACCCAAGCAGTGCAAGCCTAAATCTGTGTGCACGGCAAAGGCAAAATCCAAAATGGTTGCGCCAGAGGGCAAAGTGATTTTTTTCCCTTGTGGTGTCCAAGCGTAAGAATCTTCGGGCAAAAGGCTTTCGTGCAAAAACCCTAAGAACTCCGTTGAGTTTGGAATTTCGTTTTGCATTTTCGTTATTTTGCCAACCCAGTCCATATTTTTTTCAAGTTCTTCGTTTTTCAAATTGAATTTGTAAGCCCAATGCGCAGCCATGCCGTTCTCTGCGGTTTCGTTCATATCTTTGGTTCTAATTTGAACCTCAACGAGCTTACCCTCAGGGCCTATAACCGTTGTGTGCAGGCTTTGGTAGAGGTTTGGCTTTGGAACTGCAATGTAGTCTTTAAAGCGGCTGTAGAGCGGCATCCACAGGTTATGCACATAACCAAGGGCGGTATAGCAATCCGTCACTTGATTGACTATAATTCTAATGGCAAAAATATCGTAGAGTTCATCTATTTTGCAACCTCTGTTTTTCATTTTTTCGTATATGCTGTAAATGTGCTTTGACCTGCCCTTTATATCGCAGTCCAACTGCTCCAAGTTCATTTTTATATTCAGCGGAAAAATTATTGAATTTATATATTCTTCTCGTTCCTCATTGCTCAATTGCAGATAGCTTTCTATTGTTGCATATTCGTCTGGATGCAAATATTTAAAAGCCAAATCTTCCAACTCAAATTTAAACGAATAAAGCCCAAGCCTGTGGGCAAGCGGTGCGTAAAAATCAAGGGTTTCTTCGCTTATGGCGCGTTGCCTTTCGGGTTTTAGGTATTGCAGGGTGTACATATTGTTGAGGCGGTCTGCGAGTTTTATTGCCACAACCTGCGGGCGTTTTGAAACATAAGCCAAAAATTTTTTGAACGTTTTTGCAGTTCTGTCTGCGCCTTTTTGTATATCGGAAATTTTGGTTACGCTATCCACCATTTCCGCTATTTCCATTCCAAAATTTTCTTGAAGGTCTTTTATTGAATAAATAGTATCTTCCACCACATCGTGCAAAAGACCCGAAGCTACAACCACGGAATCCATTCTCAAATGTGCCAAGGTTTTCGCCACTTCTATGGGATGTTTTATATAAGGCTCTCCGCTTTTGCGCAACTGCCCTTTATGGGCTTCCATAACAAAAGCCACGGTTTTTTCAATAAGTGCCCTATCCAGCTTTGGATTTATATCTATGAGAGACTGGGCAACTTCCGATGGAACCATAACACAAATGTAGAAATTTCTATCTTACGGGTTATGGAAATACTAGAAGGCTGTTTAGACGGACGTGGCTTGAAAATTGCCATTGCAGTTTCTCGCTTCAACGAAGTTGTTACAAAAAATCTTTTAGAAGGAGCTGTTTCGCAGCTCAAAAGAACCGCTGTCAATGAAAGCGACATTGTAATTGCTTGGGCACCAGGCGCATTTGAGTTGCCGGGCATAGCGGCTCGCTTTGCGGCAAGCGGCAAATTTGATGCGGTTATAGTTTTGGGTGCAGTAATTCGCGGAGCAACCGCGCATTTTGAATATGTATCAAGTGCTGTCAATTCCGGCATTGCGCACCTAGCAAGAGAAGGAAAAACCCCGATTATTTTTGGCGTGCTAACAACAGACACCGTTGAGCAAGCGATGGACAGAGCAGGCTTGAAATGCGGCAACAAAGGAACTGATGCCGCCGCTGCCGCAGTGGAAATGGCAAATTTATATAAAAGGTTGCCTTAATGCCCTCCATTTCTCGCAGGCCCGCACGGGTTTTTGCTCTTCAACTCTTATATGCAATGGAAATAACGGGCGAAGCCCCAGGTTATTGCCTGCCGGGTGTTTTGGAAAGCCACTCTATTAGCGATGATATGCAAAGGTTTGGCATAAAATTGGTTGATGGCGTTTTGGGAAAAAAAGAGGAATTTCGCAATATATTTTTAGAACTAATCCCAGACTGGTCTCCAGAGCGACTTTCCACAATAGACAAAATAATTTTACAAATAGCAATGACCGAAATGCTGCTCGCAGATACCCCAATAAAGGTTATTTTATCAGAATCCGCCCAAATAGCAGACAAATTCTCAGACGAAAACTCCCCCGCTTTTGTGAATGGGGTATTGCAGGGATTTGCCAAAACGAGGGGGTTTTTGTTATAGCTCATTTCGGCTTCGCTCAATGAGCTTTGTCAGAACCAGAATTCACAGAATTTACAGGATTTACAGAATAATACAATAGGCAACCGAATGATACGTGCGTAGGGGCAGGGTTTGCCTGCCCCAATTGTGAATTTTTCCAGAAAAAATGACAAAACATTTACAATCTATTTCTAATAATTAATGTATATTATAGCTGTAAACAAAGATGATTAACAAACTAGTGGGGTATATATGTTTCTTCTCTTGCTTCTCGTTTCAGTCTCCCACTCTATGGATAGTGAGTGCTATTCTCAAAATATGGAACGTTTGGCTTGCAACGTTTACGGCCAGACCAGAGCGATTCCTAAGTCTATGAAAGGTATGTCTATAGTGTTTTCCGATGATTGTTACGATAGGGATGGTCAGCTTAAATTGATTCCTCACAGTTGTCGTGGAGTTAATGATTATGTAGAGGTTGGGCATACTGATTGTGTTAGGAAGGATAAAGGTCCTTATGGAGCTCTTTATACGGTTTCAATTGAGTGTAGAGATGGCAAGGGTTGGGAGTCAATCCTAAGGCCAGTTAAGAAATTTCGTTCAACCCAAGAAATGAATTCTTGGTTTATTGGGAGGTAGGAAATGGAAATTGGTATTATTTTTGTTGTTATTATTGGTATTGGGGTTGTTTCATTTATAATGTTTAAAATAAAAAACCATTCTAAAAATTTGAACGAGCCAAAAGAAGAACTGCAAGAAAGTAAGCTTGACCGTGCCATCGCAGATTATACCGAAGTTCTCAAAATACACCCTAATGATTATGAGATACTGAAACTTCGTGGCAATGCGTATTTGAACAATGGCTATATTGACCGTGCCGTTGCGGACTATACCGAAGTTCTCAAAATAAAGCCTGATGATTATGAGGCATTGAAACTTCGTGGTATTGTGTACGAGAATATGCGTGATTTTGACCGTGCCATCGCAGATTATACCGAAGTTCTCAAAATAAAGCCTGATGATTATGAGGCTCTGAAACTTCGTGGCAATGCGTACTTGAACAATGACTATTTTGACCGTGCCATTACGGACTATACCGAAGTTCTCAAAATAAATCCTGAAGACTACGATATCCTATACTTGCGTGGCAGAGTGTATGACGACCACAAAGGTGATTTTGACCGTGCCATCGCAGATTATACTGAATTGCTCAGAATAAGTCCTGATAATAGAGAGATACTAAAATTACGTAGCAATGCGTATCGTAACAAGGGCGATTTTGACCAAGCCATCGCAGATTGTAACGAATTACTCAGAATATATACTTATGATGACGAAGCACTAAAATTGCGTAGCAATGCGTATCGTAACAAGGGCGATTTTGACCGTGCCATCGCAGATTGTAACGAAGCTCTCAAAAAAATAATATATATAAAAATAAAAATAGAATCAGACCCAACATGCCGACTACTTTATGACTTTTGTAGAAGCAGTATTTTGGAACACCGTGGCAGGGCGTATGCCGACAAAGGCGATTTTGACCAAGCCATTATAGACTATACCGAAGCTCTCAAAGGGATTGGGATTGGTGAGAAAGAAATACTGAAACTGCGTAGCAATGCGTATTACTTAAAAGGCAGCTATAACCAGGCAATTAAGGATTTGAAAGCAGTATTGAAAATTAACCCATATGACGTTGAAGCTAGAAAAAGTCTTAAAGAAATTCGTCAAAAGAACGGTTGGAAAATAGGAAAATTGATATGGAATATAAAAATAGGAGGTTCCAAATGAAAAAAGATACTATTATTTATCATTATTGCAGCTTGGAAGCCCTCCACTCAATAATAACATCAAAATCCTTTTGGCTTTTTTCTTTAGATTCTAGCAATGACCTTGATGAAACGACCAAGGCTAAAGAGATAATTGATAAAGTTTTAGAAAAAGAAAAAGAGAAATATAAAAGTATCTATAAACCAGATAATTCTAAGCAAGAAGAATTTTATTCGCTATCTTGTACCTATAAAAAAGACAGTGCCTTGCATTTCAATAAATATGCAGATAATGACAAAGGAGTATGCTTTGGAGTAGATGCTAAGGTTTTTGAAAAATACTTAAAAAACACTCTGTTAACGAAATTAGGTTTATGTTATTTCTTTTTTCCAAAAGTAATTTATGAGAACAATCAAAAAGAAAGAGAGATAAAAAAATATTTAGACGAAAGGCTACGTTATATAGATCAAGTAGAAAAAACAGCTCCAAAAGAAATTTACGAACTGCTCATAAAAGATGTTTCTCCAGAGCAAAATAAAGATTTTTTGAGAAAACTAGCATATATAACTGCATTATCTCGCTTTAAACCCAAATTAAAAATAACAAATTACAAAGATGAAGCTGAAACAAGAATGCTTTTTTGCAGAAACCTATTTCAAGTATGTCAAAATTTATTTAAAGACAAATCATCAAATTTCTATAATTCATTGATAAGACCTGCGGAATATCTAAACTTAGGTAATCAACCTGAATTTAAAGTTATGTCTGGTGTAATAAGAAAATGTATAGAACTAAAAATGGACAAGATTTGGTATAAACAACCTATAAAAGAAGTTATTTTAGGACCCAATTGTAAAACAGAAATTAAAGAATTTAACGAGTTTTTAGAAGCAAAGGGTATATTATGCAAAGCTGAAGAATCAAATATAAAGAATAGGAAATAATAAAATTAGGGAATGGGGGTTATAGGAGCATTGAGCGTATTAAATCACACTTCCTAAGAAACCTACAACGCCATAATCTCGCGGCGTGAAAGCCCAGTATAACGCATAATCTTGTTCATAGCCTCACCCCCAGCTTTCATAGCTTTGGCGGTGCGGCTTAATCTTTTCTCTGCTGTTGCTGCTTTTGCCTCAGCTTTCGCTAATTTGGCTTCGGTTCTTGCTGCTTTTGCCTCAGCTTTTGCAACAGCCTTGTCTATAGCCTCGTCTATGCCTGTATCTACCAACTGTTTCAACGTCATATCTACCTCCACAAACTCAGAGTACTCACCGTAGAGTTCCACATTCATAGTCAGCAGCCTACGCAATAGCATAGCTGCATCTTTAGCTGTAATATAGTTATTTTTCACCAGCCTTTTAAAAACTTTGCCTACCTCTATTACATAACCCTCTAACTTCTTAGACAAAATCTTTCGCTTGGCTGAATCTATGCCCTTTCTCTCCAATTCCTTGCGGATTTTCAAAATGTAAAACGGCAGTAACAGAGCCATATTCTCTAGCTCGGAAACGGAATGTTGCAATACCTTGAATGTTGGTATCTCATACACTACGCTCTTTTTATTTGGAAACTTTATTTCAACAGAAACTATGTCTTTGGTATTGCTCGTTTCCCAGTAAATCACCACAGGAGAGGGCATCTCTATTTTCATACAAGAACCGTCAGCAGAAACGGTTCTATTATCCAATGCAATTAAAGTGCTGTAATTGAAAATCCTAAGTATCATTTCCAAATCGTCATTTATCTGTGCTTCCAACAAGAACGTATCTTTTTTGTTTTCGCTATGCAGGGTTATTATTATGTCGGAGATAATTTTCTCCATATTGCCGGATTTAGGGTGTTCTTTGATAAGTTCGTTTGGCTCAATAGTTACCTTTGTATCTAATGGATAATTCTTTTTGTAAATGCCATTTATCAAATGCACAACAGCAGATGAGCTTGCATCTTTTATTATGCTTTTGAACATTAAATCAAATAGCTGTGCTGTTTTTCTTGACATAGTTTTAATATAGCTACAAATATTGTAAAAATGGTCAAAAAATGTGAAAATCGCATATTTTGCATACAGTTGTTTGCAAAATAAGTATGTAGTAGGGGCGTATGATTACGCCCCATATTTGCCAAGATTATTTCGCCAGTTTATTTGGGCACGAGGGGGTAGCGGAAAACGCCCACCAGTTTGCGGTTATGTTAGGGGGCGGTTGGAGCGAGGGGGAGACTTCTCCCTTTATAATATTTCGCCGCCCTATTCCAAAAACCCGCATTCAAAAAAAAACTCGGCAAGTTTAGGTATAATATCTATTATAGGGAAATAGAGACCAAAATAGAGATACTTGGCATTTGGCATACAAGCAGGGGAACGGAGTTTGAGGAACAATAAAATTCATTTTACTATATTCTCTACCCTACCAAAGTATAGAGGTTAAAATGTTCACGGGCATAGTCCAAACTTGCGGAAAAATTGCGGAATTGAAAAAATTAGGCGATGCCCTGCAAATGAGAATTTATGCCGAAAATTATTTTGCAAGCAGCAAAAAAGGCGATAGCGTGGCAAACGATGGCGTTTGCTTGACCGTGGAGAGTTGCACGGCAAACGAAGCGGTTTTCACAATGATAAAGCAAACTATAGACAACACTTCTTTTTGCAAAGCCACCACTGGAGGCTTGGTGAATTTGGAACTCCCCTGTCGCCCCGATTCCCTAATGGGTGGGCATTTTGTTATGGGGCATATAGATAGCGTAGCCAAAGTGACGCAAATTGTCAAAAGAGAAACAGGCTTGGAAATAGATTTGGAAATACCGGAAAACCTCTCCAAATACGTAATTCACAGAGGCTCAATAGCATTAAACGGAATTAGCCTTACCGTGGCTGAATTGCCGCAGAAAAATATAATTAGAGTTGCCATTATCCCCGAAACAATAAGAGTGACCAATATTGGCAGTTGGGAAATAGGCAGCTTGGTAAACGTGGAAGTTGATATGATGGCAAAATATATTGAAAAACTGCTCGTGAGACCTTAATGCTTTACGGAATATTCTCTGACATACACGCCAACTTGCCTGCACTAGAGGCTGTGCTGCGCTCAATGGATTCGCGCAAAGTCGAAAGGCGAATTTGCCTTGGCGATATTGTTGGCTACGGCCCAAGCCCCAACGAATGCGTTTCCCTTGTGAAAGAGCACAGCGATACGTGCCTTTTGGGAAACCACGATAATGTAGCTTTAAAAAGAGAGCATCATTTTGATTTTAACATCTACGCAAAAGCTGCAATGGAATGGACTTGGGAGCATTTGAACGAAGAATCAAAAGAGTATTTGAAAGCCAGACCCTATACAGCAGTGGAAAAAGGTTTTACCTTTGCACACTCATCTCCTATGTCTCCTGCGGACTGGCACTACTTGGCAGATTTAGACGGCGCGTTAGAGGCATTTTCTTATTTTAGAACTCCTTACTGTTTTATTGGGCACACTCACAGTCCGGTTATTGTTGCGGCAAACAAAGATGACCCTTATAGCGAAATTCCCGTAATTTCTGACGGACCTCTTTACCGCCCAAAAAAGCACGAAAAAGTTTTGATAAATGCCGGCTCTGTTGGGCAACCCAGAGACAGGAACAACCGCGCCTGCTGGTGCCTCGCAGACAGCGATTGCAGCTGGATAGAATTTGTGCGCGTTGAATATGATATTGAGAAAATTCAAAATTTAATGCGCAAGGAAAATTTACCGTTATTCTTAATAGAGAGGCTCGCGATAGGGCGGTGAATTTTCTATATTTACCCAAAATAAGAGGTTTTTAGAATGGCAGCAGCTCCTAAATGGCTAAAATGGACAACGATTAAACCTGCAAATATGCAGGTGCTGAATGATTTTATGTGTTCAGACCCGTTTTCAATACTTGGGCTCCACCCAATGCATAAAGGCAGCGGTATGAGCGTTAGGGTTTTCTTGCTGGGAGCAAAGGCTATTTCTGGAGAATCACTAGACAAATCCCGCAAATTTAATTTTGAAAAACTCGGCAATTCAGGCTTTTTTGAAGCACAAATAGAAGAAAAATTTGAGCATTTTCTGTATAGGTTGCATATTGAATTGGAAAATGGCACAAAGTATTCCGTAATTGACCCTTACGCATTTCCACCTGTGCTCTCGGACTTTGATTTGCACTTGATGCAAAGCGGCGTTCACTACGAACTTTACCGCAAATTGGGCGCAAACCTTGCAGAGGTAGAAGGAATCAAGGGCGTTTTGTTCTCAGTTTGGGCTCCCAATGCTAGGTCTGCTGCGGTTATAGGCAATTTCAATTCGTGGGAAGGGCATAGGCATCAAATGAGGGTGCGCGGAAATAGCGGAATTTGGGAAATATTCATTCCCGAAATCGGCGAAGGCGAACTTTATCGCTTTGAGTTGCACGCCCAAGATGGCAGAATGTTCCAAAAAGCAGACCCGCTTGCAAAATTCAGCGAGCTTCGCCCAAATACGGCATCTGTGGTCACTCATTTGGACGGCTACCATTGGGGAGACGACCTTTACATGCAGACTCACAATGTGACACAGGTATTTGACCGCCCGATGAACATTTACGAGGTGCACCCCGGCTCTTGGAAACGCGACCCAGCAAATCCAGACCGTTTTTTGAATTGGGAAGAGCTTGCAGAGTTGATTATTCCTTATGTTTTGGAAATGGGATACACGCATATTGAGTTTATGCCTGTTATGGAACATCCCTTGGATCAGTCTTGGGGTTATCAGGTCACCGGATATTTTGCCCCAACCAGCAGGTATGGCTCTCCAGACCAATTTCGCCATTTTGTTGACAAATGCCACCAAAGCAATATAGGCGTTATTCTAGACTGGGTTCCAGCGCATTTTCCAAAAGATGGTTTTAGCCTTGGTCGTTTTGACGGCAGTGCTTGTTATGAACACGCAGATTCACGGCAAGGTGAACATCCGCACTGGGGAACCTATATATTCAACTATGGGCGCACAGAAGTTGCAAACTTTTTAATTTCAAATGCGATGTATTGGTTGCGCGAATTCCACGCAGATGGTTTGCGTGTGGATGCCGTTGCAAGTATGCTTTATTTGGACTATGGCAGAAATCACGGCGAGTGGATTCCCAACAGAGACGGCGGCAACGTAAATTACGATACAATTGAATTTTTAAAGCACTTGAACAGCATAATGGGCAAACACGCTCCTCACGCTATTTTCATTGCCGAAGAATCAACGAGTTTCCCAAGCATCACACGCCCACCGGAATACGGCGGCTTGGGTTTCCATTACAAATGGAATATGGGTTGGATGAATGATTTTTTAACTTATGTGAGCAAAGAGCCAATTCACAGAAAATATCATCACCACAATTTAACATTCAGCATGATTTACGCTTATTCCGAAAACTTTATTTTAGTACTCTCACACGATGAAGTTGTTCACGGAAAAGGCAGTATGCTCAGTAAAATGCCAGGGGACTGCTGGCAGCAATTTGCAAATTTGCGGCTCGCTTATGCGTTTATGTATGCGCACCCAGGCAAAAAACTTTTGTTTATGGGTAGCGAATTTGGGCAAGGCAAGGAATGGGAAGAACAACATTCTTTGGATTGGCATTTGCTCGGTTTTGAGGTACACAACGGCTTGCACAATATGATGAAAACACTCGGCAGGCTGTATAAATCAGAACCGGCATTTTGGGAAATAGACCATCACTGGGATGGTTTTGAATGGATTTCTTGCGATGACGTGGACAATTCGGTGTTAAGTTTTTTCCGGCGTTCCAAAAACGGGGAACTTATCATTTGCGTATTTAACTTTACGCCAGTGCCTCGCATTCCATACCGGTTGGGTGCTCCAGCACCAGGAAAATGGATTGAAATTTTCAATTCAGATTCGCAACTTTGGGGTGGCAGCAATATGGGCAACGCAGGAGAACGCTGGACAGAAGACTCGCCGTCTCACGGCAGGCAGTTCAGTTTGGAGTTAACAGTTCCACCTTTGGGGGCAATTTACTTGAAAAAGGGATAGCCACCAATATTTTATTTTGAGTGTGTGGGGGTAGGGTATTTTTACTCGGATAGGATAGTTTTTATTTGGCAGTGCCGAGCATGGAGGGGTGAGTTCTGAGGGGGGCTCAAAGGCTTGGCACTGCCACTCATTTTCTAAATTAAACGTTATGATAGACATAGAAAGCGGCGGTGTTTGTTTCCCAAAAGGTTTTTCTGCATCTGGAGTAAAAGCTGGCATAAAAACCAGCGGAAATTTGGATTTGGCCCTGCTTTACAGCAAAGAACCAGCTCGGTGCTTTGCCACATTCACAAAAAACCAAGTGCAAGCTGCTCCTGTTTTATACGACAAAGAAGTTTTAACCAACCACAATACAGTAAATGCCGTAATAATAAACAGCGGAAATGCAAATGCTTGTACCGGAAAACAAGGTTATGTTGATGCAGCATATATGGCAGAGCTTGTGGAAAAAGGATTGAAGCTTGGCAAATATTCCGCTTTGGTAAGTTCCACTGGAGTTATTGGGCACACGCTTCCAATGAAAAAAATAACTGAGGCAATCCCAGAACTTGTAAAAAATTTAAGCGACAAAAATTCCGAAATTTTTGCAAAAGCGATATGCACCACCGATACAACAATAAAAACCGGCTCCGTTTCTTTGAAAACAGCAAAAGGCGAAATACGTTTTGGCGGTTCGTGCAAAGGCTCTGGAATGATTCACCCAAATATGGCAACAATGCTCGCTTACGTAACAACAGATTTGAAACTCCCAGAAGATTTTTTATCTGAATTTAGAGTTATGGTGAATGAATCGTTCAACGCCATAACGGTAGATGGCGATATGAGCACAAACGACACCTGCATTTTGCTAGCAAACGGGCAAAGCGGAGTTTTTTTGAGTGATTTAAGCATAACCGAACAGTCTAATGCCCGCAGTGCTCTTTTTGAATTGATGAAACATTTGGCCTTGCAAATTGTGAACGATGGCGAGGGAGCAACCAAAAGGGTGGAAATTGAGGTGTGCGGAGCGCGCAACAAAGCCGAAGCTATGCAGGTTGCAAAATCCATAGCCACAAGCAATTTGGTGAAATGCGCCCTATTTGGCGAAGACCCAAACTGGGGGCGCATAGTTAGCAGTGCTGGCGCAAGCGGTATAACATTCCCTGCCGAAAAATTATCTCTGTACTTTGAAGGTGTGCAAGTTGTTAAAGACGGTATGCCAATAAGAGCAGCCCAAGACAAATTGGTACAAATTGCGAAACAAAAAGAGTACAAAGTTTCCTTGGATTTGCACATCGGAGATTCCAATGCCTCCGTATATACCTGCGATTTGAGCTACGATTATGTTAAAATCAACGCGGAATATACTACTTAGTTTATTTCTTTGGCTAACGGCTGGCGCAGCTTTGCCTGTACAAAAACTAAACGTTTTGGATTCAATTCCCCATCCGCAAACTCGTTTTACACAGGGGCTTTTTTTTGATGGCGAAGACTTGTGGGAATCAACGGGTTTGGAGGGCAAATCTAAAATTTACAGAATGAATAAAAAAGGCGAAACCTTTGATTCCATAGCTATGCCCAGCTATCATTTTGGAGAAGGCATTGCAAAAATTGGCAATAAAATGCTTTGGCTAACTTGGCATTCCCATTTAGGTTTTATTTTATCTGCAAGCCCTTTGCAAATTTTAGGCACTTTCAAAATTGATAGCGAGGGCTGGGGTTTAACCGTCTGGAGAGGCAACTGGCTTATGAGCAATGGCAGTTCTTCGCTTTTTGAACTTTCGCCAAAAGATATGAGCGTAACTAACAAAATAAAGACTCCTATTGCTTTATTGAACGAATTGGAAGCAGTTGGCGATACCCTTTACGCCAATGTGTGGCATAGCGATTCCATTGCCGTTATTTTACTGCCAAGCGGCAATTTGATAAAATGGCTGGATTTTTCGGAGCAAGCAAAGAGCATAAGGAAAAAGCACCCCCAAGCGGAAGTGCTGAATGGAATAGCTTTTGATGGAAAGAATTTGTGGATTACGGGGAAGAATTGGAATTGGATTTATAGGGTGAATTCCTTTTGAATTTTTCTATCTTTTTAAAAGAGAGGTACAAAAATGGCAACGGCAACAGCAGAAATAGAAACATTGACCGCAACAGAAGTAAAGCGGGCTATGGGAACGTTAAGGCTTGGAAACTGGACTGAAGACCTGTTTGATAAAATAAAACTTGATAGGAAAATAGTTAAAGAGAATAAACTTCCTAACGATTATGAAAATGATGCGATTGAAATCCCTGTTGTTAAAAAAATGCGTTTTAAGTTCAATAGACCTACAAAAGTAGAATTTGTGTAAAGGTACGTTTTATGCAATATGAATGGTATAATTATGTTGTCAATTTTCATACTATATATTCAGTTCCTAAAAAATTTATTGAAACTATAGTGAAAAACAAAATGAGAAAAAGATTGCTACCTCCGTACCGCGAACATTTGTCTCAAAGTTTTGCAAGATATTTTATGCGTGTGGGATTGCCTGCGGATATTCCAGCGGATGATATAAAAAATTATACTGCTTCTAATGATTAATCGGGCTTTGAGGGTCTGCTCTAGAGGCTTTAAAATTATAAAACAACTTGTATCTGATATTACAACTTTAGACATTTATCGCTTCTTTTGACAAATCCGAAACAGGAAAATTAAAGATAGAAACTCCGTAATCGCCGAGCAATTCTATAAAAGTCCTTTTGGTTAGCCCAGCTACATCGGCTGCTTGCCCAAGCGAAAGCCGACCTTGCTCATAAAGCTTGCCAGCAACTATCATAGATAAATGTCTTTTATCTATATCTACTGTTTCTGGTATGCTGATTGTATGCTCTATCATAGTGTAAATATAGTAAATTGTCAGAACCCCGATGACCCCGATTTTAGGATTTTCCCGATTGCTGATTTATTTGCTTTTTGTCTGAACCAGAATTCACAGAATTTTTGGAATTTACAGAATAATACAATGTGGCACGACAACCCAATACGTAAAACAACACAATGAGACGATTTGTAGGGGCACCCTCGTGGTTGCCCTAAATGTGAAATGTGATTTGCGGTGGTGGTATTTATTTTGTCTGAACCCCGATGACCCCGATTTTTAGGATTTTCCCGATTGATGGATATATGCTTTTTACAGGTTGCACACGTATTATCCGAACTTTAGCGGTATTGTATCGCAGATTATTTGGCATATGTTGGCAGCTAATAATTAAAATTCTTCCATAAAAGGAATGTTTCCATAAAGTACGCTTTCTATCCTTTTAAAAAAATTGCTCCACGTGACAAGTCTGCTTGCTTCTTTTAAACTAAAGAAACCAATTTCTAAACTTTCTTCACTAGTTAATAATTCTCCGCTGCTATATTCAGCAAGGAACAATAAATTTATCGTATCTTCCTTTATATTGTGAAACAACCCGTGATATTGAACATTGCAAATCTCAACTCTTGTTTCTTCACGAACTTCACGTTTTAACGCATTTTCAATTTTTTCATTGGTTTTCATCTTCCCACCAGGTAATTCCCATCCTCTTATTGGTCCTTTAATTAGTAGTATATTTCTATCTCTATTAAGAATTACCGCAGAAACTGAAACGATATGTTTAGTATCTGTGTCATATTCTTTATTTATTGCATTATCCATTACATTATCCAGGATTTAAAAATTGTTTTGCCAATTGTAAAAAACCCGTGAAGGCCATTATAATTGTTAATATTAATACAACTTTATTAGTTCTTCGTGAAGAAATAGATGTCAATAAAGAAAATAAATCCGAAATCATATCTTTATTAGAACAAAGTATATCTTTAAGACGCATTTTATCAATACTTTTTTCCATTATTAAATCAAAAAAAGTATGATTTGTATTTACTTGCATCATAGAATTATCAGAAATAATATCATATATATTAACATATGTATTAACTATTTCAAAAATTAAATAGTCAAGTTTACTTTTAACAGACAGATTCCTTTTAAATACGTTCTTAATATTCTTTAAAAAAGAAAATACATTCTTTTTACTTTTAAATACATTTTTACTAGAGTTAATTATTTTTCTTAATTCAATATTCTGTTTGCCTATCCATTGATTCAGGTATTGCAATGCAATTTTTTGCTGTAGCAATATTTCAATACCTAAAATAATATCTAAAAAGAAATTTTCTATATTTTCTTTTGTCTTCGCTTCTGGATGATGCCTCAATAATCTATCTTGGTTTATTGCCCAAAGTTCATCTACACGGTCTCCGTAATCATTATTTTTAATATCAGAAATTTTAGAAATATCATAATTACTAAAATCTGTTCTAGTCATTTTGAAAAGTGCAACCAAAGATTTTAGATATAATTCATTATCGTACATTGACTTTATTGTATTTTTTTTCATTTTAGTTTTATCATAATCAAAGTCAACTATTTCATAATAACTTATATATTGCTCTAAGTTGTCGTCCATTTTTTTTTTAAATTTAATCTTATTGTTATAATTGTTAAAAAAATCGTTAAACAATTCTATGAAATTAGATAAATGTGATAGGACTTTATTATTAATATTTTCTTTATATTTATAATAAACATCGATTACTTGTTCTATTTTTGATTTGATGCCACTATTGCTTTTGGAAGATTTAATTTTTATTGTTATTGCACCATTTCTACTAATGCTAATACTTAAAATTTCTATATAGAATAAATCATTAATATCTTTTTTATTTAATTGAAAAACCAATGGCATAAGATTGTTTAGATAATAATTAGAAAAAATATTTCTGATAGAGCTATCTGTTTTAGCATAGCTTGATTTAGCTAAATCAAGAGTACCGCTAGAAACTGGCGCTTTTTCTTTAAATTTACTTAACCATTCTTTATTTCCTCTAATAGAATTGAAATGTTCCACACTTTCTTTTTCTAAAAGATGTGCTATATCAATTCCATAAAGTCCAGTTACCTCAAAACGAGTAATATTTAAATCACTCATTGTTTCCGTTTCTGAATATATTTTCTTTTCAATATTATGTGGGCAAGTGCTCTTTACATAATTCGTGCTCATAATTATCTCCTTTCATTTTTATTAATATATCTGAAATCTCTTCATAGCTTCGATTGCGGATATGTTTTGCTGGTATTCCAGCAACGACTACAAATGAATCAGTACTATTCAATACAACCGAATTTCCAGCAACTATGGAAAAATCACCTATAGAAATATTCCCAACGATGACAGCTTCTCTACCAACTATAACTCCATCTCCAATAATAGGAGCTTTCTCTATTTTACCGCCAATTCCACTAGTATTTTCGTGTACCGTATGACCAAGCATTGAAGAATATGCACCTATTTTTGTTCTATCGCATATAGTTCCTGCAATTCTGCAACCTTGTTCTATAACAGCAGCCCGTTTAATTTGTGTATGGGTAAAGAAATAACAGAATTTGGATATTTTACAATCCTCTCTGATTATTACATTATGTCCACAATCAAAAAAATCATCTATGTAATTGCCGTCATAAATTACCGTGCTGCTTCGAATTATGCTATTTTTTCCTATGTGTGTACTTTTTGTTGTTACGCTATCATAAGCTAAAGATAAATTTTTATTCCATATATTGTTATTATTGCATGAGAACAAATTTTCAACTTCTGATGGAGAGGGATGACCTATAGTTACGTTATCTTCAATAATTGTGTTTTCACAAATAGTTGAATTCCCGTATATAATTACATTTCTTCCGAACAGTACTTTACTGTCGATTTTTGCATTTTGAGAGACCCATACAGATTGGATAATTTCAATCATATACCAAATCCCATGCAATCCTAATGTTGGCATTGCAAAATTCTGCCAGTAATAAATTCAAATCTCTCATTTCTGTTCTCATTCTCCAAAAAAAAATCCCAATCTACGCCGCTTGCTTTCCGGCTAGCGGCGGCACAACGCGCTCAGTCTTTCACACAACGAATGCTACGCAAGTAAGACTTATCGTAGTAGGTCGTCCAACCTAAGCCCTCGTAGTCGTAGCCCATTTCTAGTTCCCAAGCGGCAAGGTCATAGTCCTCCGTAGCACTCCACCAACTGCCATGCCGACCGATACTGTGCCATGTTTTGCTACCGTCTGAGAAGCGCTCGAAAAGGCCATCGGGTTCGCCACTACCGCCCGGCAAGGCGGAAAAGCCATATGTGTCAGTACCAACTGGAGTTCCTCTATACGAATCCCAACCGCTAGCAGATTTCAATTTAGTTCCCACTGATCCCTTGTCAAGGCAAATACTAATGTCAGAACAACTCGGATTGACATATTTAATCAAAACATTCCAATCTGCATCGCTTGGAATATGCCAACCTTTTGGGCAAATACCTCTATGCTTCATGCTTACTTGCGAAGCACAAGTATTGAAGTTACAGCTAGAAGGTAAGTTCATTGCCGTTGCCCAGTCATACAATCTGCCATAAATTGCACAGTTAGCTGCATTGTTGTTATAGCATCTGCTGACGCTTACATAGTAGTCGAGATTTTCTGCCATCCATATTTGGTCACCTATCGGTACGGTTCTATAATTCGATATGTCGTTGCCTTTGCTTTTGCTGTATTGAGATTCGTTTACTGTTAATGTACCGTTACAGTCGGCAGTTTTGTATCTACAGTTTCCAGAGTCTATCCATACTGATATGCTACTGTATGTACCTGCCGCAGGATTAATCCAATCAGGTGCACCTGTCCAAATAAGATCGCCACTAACTGCTGTTCCATTGCAAGTCACTATCGGCACGGTTATTGCTGTGCCTGCCATACCTATTCCAGATACAACATCGCAAGTGGGCACATTATCTATTGTTAAAGGATTAGGAGTACACGTTGCTTCTGGAGTATTTTGGGGACCACATTGTACTCCTGATACTTTTACGACACTTGTACCTGCTGCACTATATGTTGTAGTACCAGTTGTTGCTCTCCATGCAGTTGGGTTAGCTGGAAGAGCTGTTCCAGAAGCAGTGAAAATCGCATTGCTTATCACGGGGGGTAGCGTAGTATAAGCACTACCGTCGGCGTTGAAACAACTAATGGTTGGGGCAGGAACACTTTCTCCAATCGTATATGTAGCTTTGCTAAATGTACAAGTTATAGTGCGACCACTTGAGCTACTCGGCGGTGCACTAGAACTGCTTGGTTGCGAACTTGAACTACTTGACGATGAAGAACTGCTTGACAGCGAGCTTGAGCTACTCCGCAACGAGCTAGAACTACTTGACCGTGAACTTGAACTACCGTAAGGGCAAGAATTGCTCAATGCCCCACCTGGAGGGCAACTAGTTAAGGGACCTGCAAGGCACATCTTATCAGAAATAAAAACGCAATAACCATATTCTGGCAAGGCATCACTACTACTGCTTTGCTCTCTTTTGCTGGAACTAGAAGCTACAGACGAGCTTGAACTGCTATAAGGACATTCATCTGCCAGCACACCACCCACGCCTGGGCAGGCGGAATAGAGACCAAAGTAGCATTGCCTAGTTTCCGCGTAAACGCAGTAGTTCTTCACAGAGACAGAAGAAGATGAACCCCACGGCTCGTAATTCTCGCTCCCAGGGTCATACGGATTATCACGCTCACCATCAGCGCAAGACATAAAAAGAAAAGCGGCAAGAATAAAAAATCTTAAAACCATATATGTACCCCTACTCCCGAAGCCAAAGCCAAACCGCCAGCGATATATAGAATATTCCTTGCGCTACGGTTACTTTTCACATCTCTCCAAATATCCTCATAATATGCAGGGTCTTTCTCTGTCTTGCCGTATTTATCCAACGCATTCTGCATATTTGCGTTTGCCATCAATCCAGCAGAAACAAGCACAACCCCTACAATATCCAACGCAACAGCTACCTTGGTCAGGCTGGTCTTGGCTGGCTTCGCTTGCTCATAGACCATTGTGTTAGGCTTTGGCTTTAGCCTCATAGCTATGAATTGGCTGTTTGCATTTATGAAAACGGTGGTGTCTGCCGTCTCGTACCGCTCCAATGCGGCTATAATATGGACATTGCCCTCGCGAAGCTCTGTTTTGCAGGGTGTTTGGGGACAGCTCCAGATATTTCCCCCATTGAAGCTCAAAATCGCGCCGGAAGGCTCGGTGATTAGATTAATCAGGTGCATCTTTTGGCTCTCAATCTTCGTAAACAGAGCTGGTGCCTTCTCGTCTATTATGGCTACAAAACCCTGTGCGTCTTTGGAATTGCCGTTGAAAGAACCCACCAATACGCCGCTATTGGTGTTGTAAAGCTCAAAGTTTATTGAAAACAGCTCCCCGAACTTCCTTATTCGCCCCTGCGCTACATAGTCCGCACTCACCTTCCTGCCGAGTTCCGCTAAACAGCTTGCCGCATTGCACTCCTTCACCAAACGCTCGTGCGAACCCAGAAAGGCAACTATGCTTTCGGTAGTCATAATGCCGTAGAGCGATTTAGGCAAAACATCGGCAGCTATCTCGCGCAGCCTATCTGTAAGATAAGCCGATTCAGAAACACTAATGGAATCGCTATCATCCAAAGTGTTGAGTATAGCTACTCTCTCTTGTTGCTGTCCGTAAACGGCAATGGCAAGAAATAGCAAAATGAAAAATAATTTTGCCATATTCACAACCCCCTGCCCACGGAGCCGCAGTAAATCATAACTCACCTCACAAACGCAATAAGCTCCGGCTTCTCACACACCTGCTTAAAATCAATCGTATCCAACGGCTTACTTTCGCGAATAAGGCTCGTGTAAATACCTGCCCGCTCAACACCACCAATAAGTATATACCCATTTAATTTGTTATTGCCATAAAACAAACGTTTATAATTTTCCTTTTCAGTTTTAGCATATACATCACCAGAATAATTACCCGCAGTAACCATGTGAAGACCAAAGAAACCAATGGCGTTCATCGGTATTGCATTATCAAACTTCTTTTCACCGCCTGCCATATTTATGCCAGCGCACTCGCCCTGCATATAAGCATTGGGCAAAAGAGCCATAATTTTGTTTTGACCGCAAGAAATATCTGTGGTTTGGGTGCAGTCTCCGGCTGCGTAAATGTCTGGGGCGGAGGTTTCGGATTTTGAATTTACCTCAATGCCTTTGTCTATTTTTGCAATGCCTTTTAACAGAGCGGTATTTGGGCGAACTCCCACAGCCAAAACCAAAACATCAAATTGTATTTTTTCACCGCTTTCCAAAATAGCGGAATTCTGCTCAAATTTTTTAACGCTTGCAGAAAGTTTGAATTCTATATTTTTGCTCTCAAGATGGCTTTGAACGATTTTTGCTCCATCTTCGTCTAAAATACTGGATAAAATTCTCGGAGCTAGGTCTAGCACTGTTATATGATTAACTCTTTTCAAAATACCTTCCGCGCATTTAAGACCTATAAGCCCCGCACCTATAATCAGCACACGTTTGTCGTCTTGAGCAAGAGATTTTTCCAGTTTCTTTGCATCGTCTAGGCTCATAAATGTAGTTTTTTCTTTTACCGAATCAAGCCCTTCAAATGGAGGAACAAAAGCCGAAGAACCAGTCCCTACAAGGAGTTTGTCGTAAGGTATTTTTTCTCCGCTGGACAAAACAACCTGCTTTGATTTTGCATCTATTTCTTTTGCAGTTGCGTGAAGCATTTTAACATTGTTCTTTGTGTAAAAATCATTGTCTCTGTACTTCATCCTTTCTTCGTCTGTTTTGCCTAGCAAAAGATAAGATATAAGAGGGCGGGAATAGGTGTGATGGTTTTCATCTGTGATGATGGTTATTTCACCTTCTTTGTCTATTTGCCTTATGCCTTCTACTGTTCCAACTCCAGCCGCAGAATTACCTATAATAACATATTTCATATTTACCCCCTATCCTCAAAAACAAGTGCTCCATTTGGGCAGCCTTTAACGCAAGCCGGAGTTCCGGCTTTTGTTTTTACGCACAGCTCGCATTTTTGAACAGCTCCGTCATCTGATGGAGAAACTGAACCATAAGGGCAAAGCAGAATGCAGGTGTAGCAACTCACGCATTTATCTTTGTTTATTGTGATAACTCCGTCTTTTACGCTCAAAGCTCCTGTTATGCAACCCCTAACGCATAAGGGTTCCTCGCAATGGCGGCAAGAAACAGCAAAACTAATTTCGCCGCGTTTTTCCACTCTGATTTTTGGATTGATTTTTACATTTTTCAGCGCTTTTGCCATATCTTTTTCGTTTGTTCCGGCAAAGGCACAGCAATATTCGCACAAGTGGCAAGCCAAACACCATTTTTCATTTGCATAAACTCTTTTCACATTTACTCCCCGGCGTGTTTAATGCCTAAAATTTCAAGTTCTTTTTCGTTTAAGCCAACGCCTCTTAGCATAAGCCGATTTCCTCTTAGGCTTTCAATGGAATTTATACCCATGCCACCCATCATCTCCATAATTTCGTGCTGCCAGGCTTTTAGCAAATTCACCAAGCGTTTGTAGCCTATGTTTGGATTTAGCCTTTTAACAAGGTCTGGAACTTGGGTTGCAATGCCCCAGTTGCATTTGCCGCCGTGGCAGCTTCTGCACAAGTGGCAGCCGAGAGCCAAAAGAGCCGCCGTTCCAATATAAACGCTGTCTGCGCCAAGCGCAACAGCTTTCACAATATCTGCGCTGGAGCGAATGCTGCCGCCCACAACTATGGACACATTGTCGCGAATGCCCTCATCGCGCAAACGCTTATCAACGCCTGCGAGTGCAAGTTCTATGGGAATGCCAACGTGGTCGCGTATGCGTGTGGGAGCTGCTCCCGTTCCGCCACGAAAACCGTCTATGGCTATTATATCTGCTCCGCTTCTGGCAATGCCGCTCGCTATGGCAACAACATTATGAACGGCTGCGATTTTCACTATAACCGGTTTTTTGTAATCGGAGGCTTCTTTTAGCGAGAAAACCAATTGCCGCAAATCTTCAATGGAATAAATATCGTGGTGCGGAGCGGGCGATATGGCATCGGTGCCTTCGGGAATCATCCTTGTGCGTGAAATATCACCCACAATTTTTGCCCCAGGCAAATGCCCTCCAATGCCAGGCTTTGCTCCCTGCCCTATCTTTATTTCTATCGCCGCTCCGCTATTCAAATATTGAGGATGAACTCCAAAACGCCCAGATGCCACCTGAACTATGGTATTTTTTCCCCAACGGTAAAAATCTTCGTGCAAACCACCTTCGCCCGTGTTGTATAAAATGCCTAATTCCTCTGCTGCGCGAGCAAGGCTCTCGTGAGCGTTGTAGCTTATGGAACCATAGCTCATGGCAGAGAACATAACCGGCATAGAAAGCAAAAGCTGTGGTGGCAGGTTATTGATAATGCGCCCTTTTGCATCACGCTCAACTTCTTTTGATTTTGTGCCTAGAAAAACCTTTGTTTCCATAGGTTCGCGCAATGGGTCTATTGAAGGATTTGTGACCTGTGAAGCATTTATCAAAATTTTATCAAAATAAACCGGATAATTTTCTGGATTGCCCATACCCGAAAGCAACACGCCACCGGTGTCGGCTTGCCTATAAAGCTCATTTATGGTTTTATTGCTCCAGTTCACATTTTCTTTGTAAGTGTTATCGCATTTGACAATTTTTAAAGCCCGCGTGGGGCACAGAGATACGCAGCGATGGCAGTTCACGCATTTTGAGCTATCGCAGGTCATTTTATCTGAATTGGCAACATATTCGTGCACATCGTTGGCGCATTGCCTCTCGCAAACACGGCAATGTATGCACTTGTCAAAATCTCTTACAACTTCATAATCGGGATACAAATAATTTATTGCCATTATACACCCCCCAAACCATTTGAGCGGTACTTTCTGAATATTCTTGTTTGGCTTTCTAACTGCATATATTCTCCAAAACTAACGGAAAGAAATATAGAAAAATTTGCGGGGTTATGCCTCACCTAGAGGCTTGCTGGATAACACCTACAACCACCCCCAACCGCACGAGGTTCGCATTTGGGGCGTAATCATACGCCCATACTATTTTGCCTGCAATTATTTAAAAGCCAATCTATAAATGCTCTATCAAGTAGCAGGCATACTTATTTTGCAAACAACTGTATGCAAAATATGCGGTTTTTGTCTTTTTTGCCCATTTTTCCAATATTTGTAGCTATATTAAAACTATGTCCAGAAAAACAGTACAGCTATTTGATTTGATGTTCAAGAGCATAATAAAAGATGCAAGCTCTTCCGCAGTGGTGCATTTGATAAACGGCATTTACAAAAAGAATTATCCTTTGGATACACAGGTAACTATTGAACCCAACGAGCTTATCAAGGAACACCCTAAATCCGGCAAAATGGAGAAAATTATCTCCGATATAATAATAACCCTGCATACCAAAGACAAAAAAGACACTTTCTTGTTGGAAGCACAGATAAATGACGATTTGGAAATGATACTTAGGATTTTCAATTACAGCACTTTAATTGCTTTGGATAATAGGACTGTTTCGGCTGACGGCTCTTGTATGAAAATAGAGATGCCCTCTCCTGTGGTGATTTACTGGGAAACGAGCAAAACGAAAGATATTGTTTCCGTTGAGATAAAATTTCCGAATAAAAAGAGCGTTGTGTATGAGATACCAACGTTCAAGGTGCTAAGTCATTCCATTTCCGAGTTGGAGAATATGGCTTTGCTGTTGCCATTTTATATTTTGAAAATCCGCAAGGAGTTGGGTAAAAAAGGCATAGATTCAGCCAAGAGAAAAGCATTGTCTAAGAGGTTGGAGGGTTATGTTATAGAGATAGGCAAAGTTTTCAAAAGGCTTGTGAAAAATAACTATATTACGGCTAAGGATGCAGCTATGCTTTTGCGTAGGTTGTTGAGTATGAATTTGGAACTCTACGGTGAGTACTCTGAGTTTGTGGAGGTAGATATGACATTGAAGCAGTTAGTGGATACAGGCATAGACGAGGCTATTGACAAGGCTGTGAATAAAGCTGTGGCAAAATCTGAAGCCAAAGCAGCAAAAGCCGAGGCAAAAGCAGAGAAAGCTGAAAAGATAGTCATTAGCCGAACCGCTAAGGCTATGAAAGCTGGGGGTGAGGCTATGGATAAGATTGTGCGTTATACTGGGCTTTCACGCCGCGAGATTATGGCTTTGTAGGTCTTGTACCTAATCAAATGTGAAATGATTTGCGGTGTCGGCTTTTATATTAGAAATACTAAAACGAAATACCCACGCCCATATTGATATCGAAATACAAACCTCCGTTATAGCAAAAATATTTTGATACATTCGTATGTGCATAGCCTAGACCAAAATCAGCAAATGCGACAAACGGAAACGGACCAATCGTTCCAGATTTTAACGAGTAGCCGATATATTTAATTATTCCTGCCAATTATCGAACTTTTTCATAATTAAATTGTAAGTGCCATTTAAAAACTGAGCCGATGACTTTGATAAATCAGTAAAACTATTCATTGTTTGTTTAAAGCCAAAACTCCACATTTCACGGAATCTATTGACATACCCTTCACCGAAATTCGAAAATTTGGCAAAATATATGTTCAAAGATGACTCTATAATACCATCTAACTCCGTAATAGGAATATTTTCGTTGTCCTTAGCAGATGCGGTTTTTTGCATAATATCTACATCGTTGTCTTTAGTAGTTGCTGCGATTTTTGCATAATATTCTTCATCCTCGTTTTTCCATTTCATAGAAGTAGTATGGCTGATTATGTTTCGAAAAGAATCTAGAGCCAAGTTAAAGACATCTATATGTTTTTTAGCCAGCTCGCTAAGTTTATCTTGATAATCTGAAGGCAAAATAAAGCTAAGTCCAGCACCCTGTCCAACCTCTCTGTGGGTTACTACTAAGGTTTTTGAAGCAAGATTGTATGCTTCTTTCATCAACATATCCCACTCCGCATTAGACGGAGCATTATACTCTTCCGAAACGCCAGCAGCTATTTTTGCTGCACTAGATAGAGACTGAACATCATTGAGCGTATCTAATTCTCTAATCTGCAACGCTGCCAGTCGCCCATCTCTGCTTATTTCAACAGAATCTTTTTTGACTTGTTCAGCAGTCTCGGCTTGTTCGCTTGCCTTTTCCTTTCGCAATGCCTTGGAAAATTTGCTAGTTCTTTCGGCATTTTGCGTGTGCGTATTTTCAGTAATTGTTGTGTTAATTTGGCACATATCCGCTCTCCTCAATTACAAGTTTGCCTGAATTTGTTTGCAACCATTGATATAGTTTATAAGCCGATGAATTTTTGTCTAAATCACTGCGAATAGAAACATATACATTGGCGACAAATGGATAGCTTTTGTTTTTTATCGTATTTTTATTAGGTGTAATTCCATTTATGTCAAGAGTTTTAATCATTCCACTAGCCATAAAATCACCTACCATATACTCTTTGTAATAATGCGGAGTAAAGCATATTCCTCTGTCAGGGTTACGCATCAACGCCTCGTAAACATGAATCATACCACCAATCCTAACGTCCTCTTCGGAAAGCCACCAATCCCAATTGGGCATACCTGTATTTTTCATTACTATTTCGTTCATCATTTCTTGACTGCCCGAATTTGCATTTCTTATATATGGTATTATTTCAAAATTTGCACCGCCAACTTCAGCCCAATTGGTAATATTTCCCAAATAAATATTTTGTACTTGTTCAACGAGCAAAGAACTGACCAGATTTCGACTATTGATTATAAAATCAAGCCCGTCAAGGGCAATGGGCGTTTCGGTTAATGAAATTCCTATACTATCAGCGTGTTGTTTTTCGTCTTTCGACATTGTTCTTGCAACAATAATTAAGTCTGTTTTGTTATCAATTAAATTAACAATTGCTCCGTGAGTTTGAGAACATTTAATTTTTTGTCTAAAATCGGGTGACAACATCGTATCTTTAAAAAATACATCTTTTGAACCTTGATTAAGGTCTGGAACGGGTTGCCATTCATATTCCAAGTCTAGCAATTTGGCTGCAATAATGGAATTCAACGGATTTGTGGAGGTAGAACCATCAACACGTGGATAATTTTCCATTGTAAAGGTGAATGATTCTTCGCTACCGGAAGATGAGCTGCTCTTATTTACGCTTGACGATGAGCCACTATGGTCATCGTCACCGCCAGAAGTGCAGGAAAGGGTGAATGTTAAGGCAAGTATAATGCTTGCCACCAAAAGAAAACGTTTGGTTTTCATAGAGAACTCCATTTTTTGAAGGGAATTAGTTAGGGGGGGGGGGGGGGGGGGGGGCAAAATTATTTCTTGGAGCCTTTGCAAGAGGCTCGGCGAAACAAGTTTTAGGGTTAGTAGTCATTGGAGTAAATATAGAATAAAATTAGGCAAAGTGGTTAATTTTTTTGCTTTTTGGTGATTTTTCAGTTTCTTTGTGATATTCATGGCAAAAAATCGCCTATTTTAATATGCCCACTTGCAACTCCGTTTTCTTTTTTGTTAAGCGAAGCAATCATTTGTCCTGCAACATCCTTAAAAATAGCATTCCTGTCTTTAGGCGGAGCTTTTTTGATGTACTCTTTTTGCGGAATATCTTCATTGATATCTTCGCTCGGTTCTGATTCGGGTGGGAAAACATATCTTTCGTAGCGTTGGCTCCAGTAACCAACTATTTTGTTATTTGAAGATTTATCGATTTTTTCACAATAAGACATATTAGAAAAAACTGAGCCCCATTTTTCAGCGGCTTTTTCAATATCATAGTCTTTAAAAGCGTCATTAAGAGATTCTCCTTTTATATGGCGAGCAACACCCTCCAAAAAAGCTTTTGATTCGTCTAAAACTTTTTGCTCTCTGCCTTCAGGATATTCTTCAGGGTTTTTCCCTGCGACAAACGCTTCTAATTTCATCTTTTCCCCAACGACAAATTCTGCAATTTCCTTGCCATGCGTTTTCATCGCTTCTTCAAAAGAAGTACCGTTCTTATGTGCCTCTGCATATACTTCGTGATACCAAGTCCTTATATAATTGCAATACATGCTATCCGTTGCGTTTTCCGCTGGCACTTCTGGGCTTGCGGCTTTAGCTAGGGCTTCTAGGCTTATGCTTACTACAGCCGCAGGGTTATCAGAGGAACGGGCGCGAGCTGCGTTTATAGTAGCTTCGTCAAAACTGCGCCTATTAGACCAGTCGTAGCTGGGGTTGTAATTATGGGGATTTATTTTCATATTCTATTCTCCTTATCGGTTATTTTTTAAAAAACTTTAGCCTCTACGCCAAATAATTCCTCATAAAGTCCGAGAACTCGCCTTTGTTCGGATTAACCATAAACAGCAACCGCATATCCGAGTATGAAACATTCGACAACGATGTCGTTTGCGGCATATTCTCCACGGCGTTAAATGCACTTGCTATCGCGGCTTCGGGGGCATCTGGATTTCTTGCGAACGCCGCCAAATACGCATCTGCGAATACTTCGGCGTGTTTTACCGCCGCCTGCACAATAGGGTTATTGTCATCAACAGCACCGAACTCAGACGCTACGGAATAGACGCTTGTCTTGGCACTTTCCTTCAGCGCCATCTTAAACGCTTCGCCCAGCCTGAAAACATTTTTGTTAAACAGTTCGTCTACATAGGTTTTATCGCCAGTCAATGCAAGAAGTCTTTCACTAACATCTTTCTGGTTAGCGTAGTGTTCGCTATACGCGCGGGTCAAATCCGCAAGAACATTCTTGTAATCGCCCGACGACGCCTCACCGCGCTCCGAACGGTAACTCCTCGCGGCGTGTGTTAAGAAAAAGGCGTCTTGGTTTATGAAAGTTTCTTCCGGTATAGGATCTATTCCACTACCGACCTTATACCAAAATTTACCGCTTACCACCACCTGATACCCTTTTTCGATATAGTAGTTATCCTTAAACTCATTGTAAGCGGCACTCCCATACTCTGGTTTACCAGCGGCCTCCCATTTTTCGAACCACGGCATCTTCTGCAACTTAAACGGGGGATCGGGCACAGTATTGTCTTTATAGATAATTTCAGCCGAATTTGCATCATTATCCGTCTCAACCGCCGTCTCTGTCGGTAGGTTAAGCCTTGCCCGATAGGTAGCCGTTGATTCAAAGGGATATGAACTTTCAGCTTTTTGACTGCTCGGCGATTTTTTCTCTGAATTTTGCTCAGAAATTGTGGTAGGCGAGGATTGGTTATCCTCTGCCGTTTGTTTTGTTTTTTTTGCATTATGCCAAAAAGCACTATAATTGTTATAACTGCTAGCTATTTCCATAAAACTCCAAATTTTAAATACTGGTTTTTATTGTGCAAAAAACGTGCCACTTTGATTTGTGGTTGTATGTGTTTGTAGGGGCGTATGCTTACGCCCTATGTTAGCCTTCCTCTTCGTTTAAATTAACTATCACAGCCTGCCCGCCTCTAGGTGCCCACACTTTGTCCAGGTTGGGTTCCATAATGCGAATAGCGGCTTCTTCACTTGCAACATAAACAGTGTCGTCTTTTTCACCAACAACCATGCTACGCAATTTAAGCCTATCGTTCAAAGCCATTATCCCATTTTCAAAACCCACGAGAATTGAAAAAGGGCCATTGATAAGCTGTGAAGAAAACTTTATGCGCAAATATTCGTGCGTTTCTTTTTCTTCGGGTGTCATTCTATCTATGGTTTGCCAAAAAGGAGCCGCTATAACAGAGGCTATTTCGTTAAGCGAAAGTCCTTTTTTTCTGTGCAAATAATCTATTATATATGTGATAACCTCGGTATCTGTTTGGAGCGTGCACTTGTAGCCATACATTTCAATAGCTCTGCGGTTTGCATCGTAAGAGGATATTTCTCCATTATGCACCACAGAATAATCCAACAATGTAAATGGATGCGCGCCGCCCCACCAGCCTGGGGTATTGGTTGGATAACGCCCGTGCGCTGTGAAACACCAGCCCTCGTATTCTTCCAAGCGATAAAAGCGACCTACATCTTCTGGAAAGCCAACCGCTTTGAACACGCCCATATTTTTGCCGCTTGAAAACACATAAGCGCCATTTATTCTGGTGTTGATGCGAAATACGCATTTGCTGGTAAATTCGCGTTCGTCCAACTGGCTGCTCTCAAGTTTGGTGTGCAAGGGTGCCACAAAATAACGCCAAATCAGCGGTTCATCGGTAATTTCCTTAATTTTCCTAGTTGGTATCTTTGAAAGGTTTATAATATCAAAATGCCTTTCCAAAAACTCCTCACATTCCCTTTTTGCGTGAATGGAATCGTAGAACATGTGCAAGGCATAATAGTTCTTGTATTCTGGATAAATACCATAAGCTGCAAACCCGCCACCCAAACCATTTGAGCGGTCGTGCATAACAGAGATGGATTTTATAATAGCCTCGCCGCTCATGCGCTTTCTGGACTTGCTTATAACCCCAGATATGGCACAGCCGGACGGTATTCTTGTTTGACCTTCTAATAGCATATATTCTCCAAAACTAACGGGAAGCAATATAGAAAAATTTGCGGGCTATGCCTCACCCAGAGGCTTTTGACCCTATATGTTTTCAAAAAGGCTTCTCAATCAAAAACAAAAACTCCTTATGAGGTTCTTGCCCCGAATTTATCCATTCGTTTGTCCAACTCATACCCGCCATCACATTCTTTTTATAGCCAATTTCAATAGCTTTAACCAATTTTCCATGAGAATGCATAACGTCATTCAATTCCCGTGCTGTTGCCCTGCCTCCAGAACTGTAAGACAAAATTATCCAAGGGCATTTGGTTTCAGATAATAATCTGTCGATTGCCTCTATAACTATGAACCTTCCGCTTTCGCTTTTGCGAAATTCTTCAAAGACAGAAGCGGAAACTATGTCGGAAGAATCTTCCCTGCGGGCAACTTTCCCAAAAAGTTTAGGCTTGTCGTTTTTGCAAATGGTTGTCCAAATATGGTAATAAGAGGCATAGCGAACTCTTGACGGAGGCATTTTTTCATTGCTTGAGCCATAAGGAGGATCATAGTAGGCTAAATCGGCTTTAACCTTTTTTACCGTATTAAAAATATCATCTTTTAGAACGGAATTTCGATTTTCATTTTCCCAAACATTAGGAACCTTCATCTGCATATCCTTATATGAACGAGGCGACCAATCTTTTAGGTAAGATGAGAAATGCCCCAATGTGCTATCTACCCCGTCCATCGCTAAAATCAAACTCGTCAATGCTACGCATTTGGTGATTTCGTCTAGTTTTAATTTGTCTATTTCCTCTCTGATGGCATCTAATTTGCGAGTGTTCTTTTTTTGCCAAGGTTTTTTTAGTTCGGCAGAGTTTCCGTCTGCTTCCCCACCATAATGCTCCGTGAACCAGCCATCTTTTGGAGGCATAGAATTTAAATGTTCAATAAGTTTTGCGTACTCATTTTTCCGTTTTTTATTTCTTAAATAGCAAGTTCCTATAACCTTTGAGTACTCAGAAACATCATTAGAAATAACCTTATACCCCGCTTTTGCAAAAGCTTGGCTAACGCGAGTTGAACCTGCAAAGCCGTCAAAAACAGTTTTAGCATTTGTTTCTTTCGCAAGTGCCAAAATGTGCGGCAAAAGTTTTAATTTTGAACCAGCATATTTTATGCTCTCCGTTTCGGGCACAGGCACAATAGTTTCCCCAAAAAGATTTTGCTGTGCTATCATTTGTATAACCCCGATTGTTTTTTTAAACGAATAATATCATTTTTTATTTTTTCCAAAGCATTTGTATGCCCAATTTCGCTTGAAACCAAAGCGTGGGAGAATAATTTTACCAAAATTAAATTGTGAGAATAATCTATCCAGCCATTTGTTATGCTTTCAAAATATTCTATTCCATTTTTTGTATGAGTCCAAAGCCCTCTTTGCAAAGCATTAGCATCTGTTCCCCCATAACGAACCTCACATATATATTCATCTTTTAAATTGAAAAACCTAAAAACCGGATGCAATCTACCTTTACCCTCCGACATTTTTAAAATTTTTACGGTTTCTTTTTTAGCTTTTAAATAATCAAAAACTAAAATATTGCATTGCTTTTTATTTTCGTCATAAATTAAAGGCAAAACATTTATGTTCTGAAAATCTGAAAAGGCATCGCCATTTAAAATTTCGTCAATTCTTTTTTTATCTGTTATGTTTTTTTTCTCTTTGCTCAATCTAGCAAACATTTTAGATTCTTTGTCTGTAGAAAGTTGCAAAGGTCCATTGCCATAGGCTTTTAAACTTACTGGAAATTCCTCTTTTGTTATCTCGTTGATTATTTTTATGTCTTCTTCTTTTGATTTTGCCCTATATAAATCTTTGCCCACATGAATGGATTTGAAATCATACATATATTGATTTATAAATTCGGAAATAGCGATTTCCGCCAAATCTCCATGCGTTTTGTTGCCTATTAAACGCATTGTAAAGATATTGCTCAAAGTTGTTGTTAAAAGCGTTGGATGTTTGCTTGCTAAAAGTTTTAAACGGCTCGTAAAGTCTCTATATGGATTTATTTGCATAGCTTTAATATAGAAATCCTCTCCATAGCCTCGCTGACATTCTCTTTATTGTTAAAGGCAGTTAAGCGAAAAAATCCCTCGCCGTTTTTTCCAAAGCCTGCACCCGGAGTGCCTACAACACTGGCTTTTTCAAGCAGAAAATCAAAAAACTGCCAAGACGACAAACCTTTGGGGCATTTGAGCCAAATATAGGGCGAATTTTTGCCGCCAACAAACCAAATACCAAGAGATTTAAGAGTGCTTGTTATTATCTCTGCGTTTTGAAGGTAATAACTTATATTGCCCTTGACTTGAGCTAATCCCTCATCGGAAAAAACCGCCTCCGCACCGCGTTGCACAATATAAGGAACTCCGTTGAATTTGGTTGTTTGCCTACGCAGCCATAATTTGTTCAAAGCCGTGCGCTCGCGGATAAGTTTGTGCGGAATAATTGTGTAGCCGCACCTAGTGCCTGTAAATCCGGCTGTTTTGGAAAGAGAGCAAAATTCAATGGCGCATTTTTCTGCTCCCTCTATTTGGTAAATACTTGTGGGCAAAGCTCCGTCTTGAACAAAAATTTCATAAGCACTGTCAAAGAGAATCACAGCTTTATTTTTCAAAGCGTATTTAACCCATAGTTTAAGTTGTTCCTTGTTATAAACCGCTCCAGTCGGATTATTTGGCGAACACAAATATATAATGTCTGCTGTTGTTTTTTTATCGGGCAAAGGCAAAAAATCATTGCTTGCATTTCCGTTCATATAAGAGAGCTTTCTGCCTGCCATAATATTCGTGTCTGCATAAACGGGATAAACAGGGTCTGGTATCAGCACTTTGTTTTTTGAAGAAAAAATATCAAGAATGTTTCCTAAGTCGCTTTTTGCTCCATCACTTACAAAAATTTCATCTTCGCTTAGAGTCACGCCTTTTTTTGCATAATACCTGCAAATCGCTTGCCTCAAAAAAGAATAGCCCTGCTCATCGCCATAGCCGCGAAAAGTACTCGCATTGCCCATTTCTAAAACAGCTTTTTGCATAGCGTTTATAACTGCTGGCACAAGCGGCAAGGTTACGTCTCCAATGCCAAGCCTAATAACTCGCTTATCTGGATTTGCAGCCGCATATTCCTTTACCTTTTTAGCTATGCCAGAAAACAAATAGCTATTTCGCAGTTTTAAGAAATTCTGATTTATGTTCATTTTTAGCCTCAAGCCTAATATAGTATTTTCTACATTACCCTTGGAAAAATAAACAAATGAATATTTTAGTGACAAATGATGACGGCATTGAAGCGGCAAATTTATATGCCCTTGCAAAGGCAGCTATGGAATGTGCCAATGTACAGGTGGTTGCGCCCAAGCAAGAGCAAAGCGGTGTTGGCCATAGCTTTTCTTTTTACCGCTCCCTGCACTATGCCCCCGCAGAAAATTTCCCCTGCGAAGCCTTTTGGGTTGACGGCACCCCAGCCGACTGTATGAAGTTCGCCCTGAAGCACATTTATAAAGGTTTAAATTTTGACTTGGTTATCTCCGGTGTGAACAACGGCGACAATGCAGGTGTTGCTTCTTTTTACAGCGGAACGGTTGGAGCGGCAAGGGAGGCTGCTTTGTGGAAATTGCCTTCCATTGCGGTTAGCTTGCAAAGGCAAAGCGATATGGCTCTTGATTATGCTTTAAAATGGGTGCAAAAAACTTTGAAAGAGGGTTTATTCAAAGATATGCCCAAACAAACTCTTTGGAATTTCAATGTTCCCCCTTGCAGCAAGGAAAACCCTTGCAAAGGCGTTAAGGTCTCCACCACAAGCACAAGCATGTTCAACGATTATTATGTGGAAGCAGAAAGTTCAAAAAATTATTTGGGAAAAGAAACCGCATATTTGGTGAATGAGGATTCCGCAGCGGGTGGAAAATTGGGTGCTGCTAACGGCGAACTCAAAGCCTATAATTTAATGGGTAATAAAGTGCCGGATTTGAGGGAAGGCACGGATGACTGGTGGCTAAGTCAAGGCTACGCCTCGCTTAGTCCGCAGAGCATAGATTTAACGGATAGGGTGGAGTTTGAGAGGTTGAGTAAAAATTATAATTGACAAAGTTTTTTATATATTACCATTGGAGGCTATTATGGCTGTTAGAGTTAAACCTGTACAAGCAACTGTTGTTCGCGATGTGAATATCGCTCGGCAAATTATAGCCGAAATTCGTAGAAAGCCAAGCCCGAAGCGTTTGGCGGAGCTTAGGAAACGGGATAAAATTTTTAAGAGTATGATTAAGGATGATGATGAATAATCGTATTCTTATTTCTTCCTATAATGGATTAAAATTCTTTTATTTTGAGAAACTTAATGCAGCAAGTTCGCTTGAAGGGTTTTGTTGTTCTATACCAGAATATAATGAATATTTAACTACCGATGCAGTTCGTTCGAGAAAAGATCATATTGCTTTAACTTGGTTATTGCGAGACAAAGAGCAAAAAAGAATAGTTTCATATATGTCATTGATAACAGATTCAATAAAAATTTCCATAGCAGAGAAGAAATTTCATTCTTTAAATTATCCATTTAAAATGATACCTTCTATAAAAATCGCAAAATTAGCCGTAGATGAAAGTTTTTTAGGAAAATACAAAGGAATAGGAACATATATGATAGAATTCGCTGAATCTAGAACTCGTTTTTGCGATGAAATTCACGCTGCTTGTCGTTTTCTCACCGTAGATGCCGATATTGAGCATAATGCAAAGGTTTTGAATTTTTACAAAAAGAACGGCTTTTTCGTAAATGAAGAATTATACAACAAAAATCGCAAGACCATAAGTATGCGAAAAGATATTTATCGCTGACACACTTAATTTTCTATATTCTCTCTTGTGATAAAAGAAGCCATTGTTCAAGCTGCTGCTAAAAAAAACTTGTCCAGCGAGGTTGCCGAAGCCGTTATGGACGAGATTATGGGCGGCAAAGCTACAGATATTCAATTAGCCGCCTTTTTAACCGCAATGTCGGTTAAGGGCGAAACCATAGAAGAAATAACCGCCTGCGCAATAGGTATGCGAAAGCATTGCGTTAGGGTTTTGCACAATATGGAGTGCCTGGAAATCGTGGGCACAGGCGGCGATAAATCAAATACATTCAATATATCCACAACAACGGCAATCGTAACCTCGTCTTGCGGAATTCCTGTTGCAAAACACGGGAACCGTGCAGCCAGCAGCCGTTCCGGCTCGGCAGATGTTTTAAATTCGCTTGGAGTTAAATTGGATATAAGCCCCGAACACAGCCTTAAAATTTTGCAAAACATAAATTTGTGCTTTTTATTTGCGCAAAACTACCACCTTTCAATGAAATACGTTGGGCCAGTTCGCAAAGAACTCGGCATAAGAACCATCTTCAACATTTTGGGACCCTTGGTAAACCCTGCGGGTGCCTCTATGCAGTTGCTCGGCGTTTACGAAAAAGAGCTCTTGGAGCCTATGGCACAGGTGCTTTTGAATTTGGGCGTTAAAAGCGGAATGGTTGTTTTTGGGCAAGATGGTTTAGACGAAGTTTCAATGAGCGCACCCACAAGCGTTTGCGAATTCAGAGATGGCTGGTTAAAGAATTATGAAATAACCCCAGAGCAGTTCGGTTTTAAGCGTTGCAAAAAAGAAGACCTCGTTGGCGGAACTCCCGAAGAAAACGCAAAGATAACAAAGGATATTCTCTCTGGAATTAGAGGACCTAAATTTGACACGGTGCTGTTGAATTCCGCCGCCGCCATTCACATAGCAAAACCAAACCTCTCAATTGAAGATGCCGTCAAGGTTGCCGCACAAAGCATAGATAGCGGAAAAGCTTCTGAGCAACTAAAAAATTTCGTAAAACTCAGCAATGAGAACTAATTCTCAAAAATGCCGCACCTAATTCCATAACGCGTGGCAAAGCTAAATCATTTGTTTCATTTTCTGGCAATTTCTCGCAAACGGATTTTAGAGCATCTTTTAAATTGCCGCCTGGGTTTTCTTTAATGAAATTATGCAAAATTTCTGCTATGCCCCTTTGCAATTCTTGGTGGCAGAATGTTGGGAATTTGCGCAAATCGGTTCTAAGTATGCCTATTGATATTTGCCCAGCGGCAGCCTTTACTTTAACACTTTTTTCCAAAGCAGAAGCGGGTTTCAACCCTTCCTGAAAAACCTCAGTATTCACTGCCCTACTCTCAATTTTCAACTCTCCACTCTCAACTATCAAATCCTTAGTAAAACACCGTGCTTTGTATTCAGTAAATGCTATCACTGTGTTTGCAAGCGATAAATAATCCCCGCAAGCTCCAGATACTATAATGAAATTTATTCCCTTATTCGCGAATTCCTTTATCCTATCAGTTAGCGGAATTAAAGGCTCGCTATCCGCATTTATGAGTTTTCTCATTCTCTCATCGCGAATTAAAAAATTCACGGCAGAGGCATCTTCGTCTATTAAAATTGTGCTTGCCCCAAGCTCCAATGCTTCTAGCAAATTTGCCGCTTGGCTTGTTGCACCAGAAGCATTTTTTGTGCAAAAGTTTTTTGTGTTGCCTTTTAACGGAAGTTCGCGAACAAGTGGGGAAATATCCGTTCCGTTCACTACCCTGCCCTCTTCGGTTTTAATTGGAGTTGCACTTTCGTCTATAACAATATATTCTCTGCCGTCTCCCAAAATATGCGGATAAACTGCTTCTTCAAGTGCGTGGAGTAGCGTTGATTTTCCGTGAAAGCCGCCGCCTGCTATAACGGTTATTCCTTTTGGAATTCCCATTCCAGCTACTCGCTCTCCATTTGGCAAATTCAACTCAACAAGCAATTCGGGCGGCGAAATAAAAGGAACTGCATTTTGCATCGGGGCTTCTGAAACACCGGATTCTCTTGGCAAAATTGCTCCGTTAGGAACAAAGGCTGCAAGTTTTTTTTCTGAGAGTTGAGAGAGCAAAAAATTTCTATTTATAAAATATTCAATGTGAGCTTTGCAGGCTTCCTTATTCAAATTATTCCAATACATCGCCGTTGTTACCCAATCAGACAGAGTTCCAATCAAAAGCTCGGAGGCTTTTTCGCCCTCTATTCTTCTGCCGTCTCCTGGCAGATTAAAGCTGACCAAAATGCGAACAATCCCATTTTCAATGAACAAAGAATTTCTCTGCATAATTTGAGAATGAGTTTTTACAATGCTTATATTCTCAGCGGTTTTATCAAATTGCCGGAGCAAAAAATCTGCAAGAGCAATTTCTTTTTCTTTTGTGCTGTGCAAATCTTCTGGAAAACCTAGCGAATCCATTTTTGCACTTAGCATCGCTCTGGAAGGCTGTGCATGAGGGTCGCCTTGGATATGGGTGAATTTTATTGTGAAGTCGCCAAAATTGAAATACTGCCCCTGCAAGCTCTTGTACACGCCATAAGGTTTTCCGTGCATTTTGAGAAAACGTTGGTGAAGCTCTCTCATCCTTCTATAGCCTGTTTTATCACTGGAACAATTTTGGCAGACATTTTTTCTATGCAATAAATCTGTTTGGTTATTGTATATTTTCTGTATGCCTCGGCATTTTTTTCTATCCACTTATTCAAAGCTAATCGCCGTTCTTCGGCGTTTCTAATTTTATGTTTTGATTTTATATACATTTCAGCTTGTTCGCTTTGGCTTTTCATATATTCTGCCATATTGAAAATTTTATTGTTGCTTATCACAAACATTTTAAGCACAAACACAAAATTGTCTTGCCCAAAATCCGTTTCCATTTTTTTTATGAAATTCTTTAACGCTTCAATATCTTTCAAAAAAAAGTCTATAGCAGACACCTTCATTGTCTCCAAATCTTTTGCCGAAATTTCATCGGCAAGCTGCTCAAATACGTAATGTTTAGACCAAATGGGTTTAAGCATAGATTAACACTTTAAGCTAGTTTATAATGCTCTTTAAGTTGTCCTTTAAGTTCTGCATTTTCTGTTCTCAGTTTATCTATTTCGGATTTTAATTTGTCTATTTCTATTCTCAGTTCCTTAATTTCCATTTTGAGTTCTCTGATTTCATTGGTGGATGCTTCCCACAAGCCTTTCCATGCCATTACCGACTGAGTAAGTGCTTCTAGTTGGTTATCTCTTTTGTCTTTGAAAAATTTAGCTAAAACAGTTAAGATGGCAGCCATTCCTGCCAAGCCACCTATTGCACCTATATAAGCTAATACTTGCTCCATACTTTATAATATAGAAAATTTGGGCACATAAACAGAATCGTAAGAAAACCCATCTATAAATGCTCTACCAAGTGTCTGTTAAGACTTATTTGTCTGAACCAGAATTTTCAAAATTTACAGGATTAACAGAATGAACTTCATTTATTGGCTTTATTCTGAAAATTCTTTAATTCTGTGAATTCTGGTTCAGACAACGACACAACGCGCTCAGTCCTGCAAGCACCGAACACTGTACAAGCAATCCTTACTGTCGTAGTAGTAGTGCACGAGCTCGTAGTTGTAGCCCACGTTCCTGTAGTAGGCGAAGTAGCTAAGGTACTCCGTGGCACTCCACCAGTAGCCGTAGTAGCCGACATCGCGGAAATAGCCACCAGAACCGCCGAAGCCGCCCGGCAGGGCGGAAAAGCCATACTTGTCATTACCATTGCCGCCACTGTTCCAACCACTTTCTGCCTTTAAATATTTGCCTGCTGTAGATGCACCTCCAACATAATCTGTCAACGTTGTCAACTCTGCATCACTAGGTATATGCCAACCATCGGGGCAAATACCCTGATGCTTTGCTTTTATTTGAGAAGCGCAAGAACTGGAGTTGCAGCTAGCTGGCAAGTTCATCGCTGTTGCCCAGTCGTAAAGCCTGCCGTAAGTTGCGCAATTGGATTCATTGTTGTTATAGCATTTGCTGCCACTCACATTGCAATTCAGATTCTCTGCCATCCAAACTTGGTCGCCGATTCTCTCGGTTCTATAATTCATATCACAAGAAACATTAACAACCTGAACGGAAGAACTGCTCGGCCTTGAGTCTGACGAAAGAAGCTGGCTTCCTCCTTGATAATTAACGCCGTCTGGGTCATTCGGGTTATCACGTTCAAAATTCGTGCAGGATAAGAAAAGAAATAAAACTGCGAGTAGAAAAAATCTCAAAACCATATATGCACCCCTACTCCCGAAGCCAAAACTACGCCACCAATAATATAAAGCATATTCCTATTCTTTTGGGCTTTTTCCACATCATTCCAAGCCTTCTCGTAATTCTCATCGGTTCCTAGGATTTTGTAATACTCGTAATCTGCTTTCGCTTGTTCATTGTTGAAAACTCCCCCGTAAATAATCGCCGCTCCCATCAAATCCAAGCCAAGGGCAACCCAAAAGCTGGTTCTGAAAAAAGACTTCTCAGCCTTTGTTTCTTCCGCCTTTGGCTTCTCAATCTCTGGTTTCACAGATTCTAGCTCTAGCTTCACAAACTCAGGTTTTTCAACCTGTATGCTAGGCTTTGTCTTCGGTTCAACAAGCATCCTTTTGAACAAATCAGCTGCCTTTTCGTCTATAACAGCCAGCAAGCCAGATATATTTTTTGAACTGCCTGTAAATGAACCCATCAAATTTCCGCTTTTGACACTATAGAGTTCAACCTTTATGGTCAAATTATCGTCAAAACGCCCTATTCGTCCCTGAGAAACATAGTCCGCACTCACCTGCCTGCCAAGTTCCGCAAGGCAGCTGGATTCTTTGCACACCCTAACGGTGTTCTCCATTGAACCTAGAAAAGCAACTATGCTCTCAGTAGTCATCACACCGAATCGTTCACTAGGCAGAACATTAACAGCCGTCTCGCGCAGCCTGTCGGTTAAGTAAGTCAAATTAGTAATGCTTATGGAATCTAGATCATCCAAGGTGTTGATTATAGCCACTCTCTCCTGCTGCTGCCCGTATGCGGCAAGGGCGAGAAATAGCAAAACGAAAAGAGGAGTTAAGCGCATTTGTGGGTAAATGTAGAAAAATTTTCTATATTTTCAAAGTATGCATTCTATTTCAGCAAAAGTTGGGTTTTGGCTTGTTGCGTTGCTTGTTTTTTTGTCTTCTTGCTCAAGGGAAGGCTCTGAGCCTTTGTGGGAAGCACAATCGGTTATGGGCAATGAATACAAGGGGGGGCTGTTTCCTGTTTATATCACGCTAAAGGAACCTGTGGACAATGCGAACCGCATAAGATGGAAAACCAGCTATGCCAACATTGCATATCGCAAACAAGGAATGAACTCAAAACACCAAATAACGGCAGATACCGCTTTTCTCTATTGGGAAACACCGCCGCCGGAATTTAAAGAAGAAGAAACCACTAAAGGAAAAGACTCCGATGGAAAAGATACTGATGGAAAAGAGCCTAATGCCCCTACTACAAAATCTTATTACAGAGACACCGTTTTTGCCGTTGTAAATAATGTGGAAAGTTTACCTATGGTAATTGAAATAAAAAATATTTTGCCTCGCATTGCAAGCATAACCATTGGAGGCGTAGAAAAGCCCGGAGATTCTCTATTAACCATAGCTGCCAATCTTGGTGATAAACTTACAATTTCGCTTAAGTTGAAAAGAGAGTTTGAAAACCCTTTTAACAAAGGATTCCATCCAGTTGTGACAATGCCGGCAATTATGGGTAACCTTACATTAAAGTCAACATCAAAATTGGATGATGGCTTTGATGTTTTTAATTACGAATGGGTTGTGCCTAATAAAGAAATCTCTGATAGCTCTGGATATTTGAAAATAGAAGATTCTGGGGGCCACGGGGAGAGGCTTTACAAAGTGCATTTGATTGTATATACGGAATGTGGTTCTGTGTGGGTTGCGGCAGAAAATGAAATTGTCAAGTATTCGCCCAAAGGCACGGAGGTTGCAAGGATAAAACAGGCAAGCACAAAAGACAAAGACTTCTTCAATTCTATAAGCGATATTGTTGTCAATTCAAAAAATGGTAAGTTGTTTGTTGCAGATGAATGGAAAAGCATTATTTCCATTTACAATAATTATGGAGGTTGGCTGAGCATAGAAGATAAATCTTTCAGCTTGCCATCTGGAATTGTACTTGATTTGGATGGCAACTCCGTATGGATTGCAGATGCAAAAGTCTCTATTTCTTCAGCAGCAGCATCTTCTTCTGGTTCAAAGTCTGCTTCATCAGTATCTTCTTCTTCCATATCTCTTTCTTCGTCTTCAGTATTGTCTTCTGCATCATCTTCTGTATATGAGGCAAGGCTTCGCCGCTTTCTGCTAATGTCCGATAAACTCAACGCTACTTCTATGGTTTATGAAATGGATGGTCCAATAAAAGGGCTTTCTATAAACCAATTCCAAAGCGATTTTGTGTGGTTTACAAATCCCAAAAGCAATAAAGTAGGATTTACAATAAAACCGCCAGACCCCAAATTTATAGAACCCAAATTTGCGCTTTCATCATCATCTTCTTCTTCAACTTCATTTTCTTCATCATCTTCTTCTTCTGTAAAGGCTTGGAACCGTCCATCTATGGTTAGCCACGACCCCAGCAATGGAATAGCTTGGATAGCCGATAGTTCAAGAATAGTTGCCACAGACACAAGCGGAAAAATTATGGCAATAATAAAAGGGTTTGGCTTTGTAAGTTCTGTTTCGGCAAACAAGGGCAATGTTTGGGTATCTGATATTTTAAGCGGCAAAGTTTACATTTTCAAAGGACCATTTGAAGGATTCGAGCGAGACACAAGTTTAACCTTTGTAAATGGAAAAATAATAAATGGCTTTATAGCTCCAATTTCGGTAAGTGCATATATCGCAGACGGAGGAGCCTGGGTTATAGACAAAGAAGCAGGAATGGCTGTTCGTTTAGATAGCAATGGAACCAGAATTGCCTCGGGTACCGGTTTAAAACATCCCATTCTGGGAAAAACTTTGCAAAAAGTGGAGTGACATTACCCAGATATGCCGCAATCTATGCAAGACATCAAAGGATTAATAAAAAACAATCCATTCTCTAAAAACAATGACGCTTTAGTTATTTTAGGCATTGTTTGCATAGTACTTATGCTGGTGGTTCCTATTCCGCCAATATTGCTAGATGTTTTGCTCACCTGCATGATAGGTATTGCCCTAATGGTTTTGATGATAAGCATGGTGATAGACAGAGTACTTGATTTTGCCGTTTATCCCAGCTTGCTTTTGGTGGTGACTCTTTTTAGACTTTCATTGAACGTAGCTTCCACCAGGCTTATTTTAGCAGACGGCAATGCGGGGCAAGTTATACAGACATTTGGAACTTTTGTGACAAGCGGCAATTTCATAGTTGGTACCATAATGTTCCTCATTTTGGTGATTATACAATTTGTTGTTATAACAAAAGGTTCAACGCGCATAGCAGAAGTTGCAGCTAGATTCACGTTAGATGCAATGCCTGGCAAGCAAATGGCCATTGACGCAGACTTAAACGCCGGTCACATCACAGAAGAAGAAGCAAAGGAAAGGCGCGAAGACATACGGAGAGAAGCGGATTTTTACGGTGCTATGGATGGTGCTTCAAAATTTGTTAGAGGCGATGCAGTGGCAGGCCTCATAATAACCGGCATAAATATAATAGGCGGTTTTATTTTAGGCATTGCAATGCTAGACATGAGCGCATTGGAGTCCATTCAAAGATACACTATACTAACCATTGGTGATGGCTTGGTGAGCCAAATTCCGGCACTTATGATTTCAACATCCTCTGGCATAATTGTGACCAGAGCGGCTTCAAAAAATAATTTGGGCGCAGAATTAATTTCGCAAATGGCGCAGAGCGCAAAAGCTCTTGCCATAACCGCATTTGTAATGATGTTGCTAGGCATTGTGCCCGGAATGCCAATGATTCCATTTTGGAGCATAAGCGCACTGCTGGGCTTTATGGCTTACCGAATGACCTTTGGGGTTCAAAGCAAGCAGGTGCAGAAAGATGCAGAAAAAGCAAAAAAAGCCGCAGAAGAAGCGGCAGCTCTGCCCAAAGAAGAAAAAATAGAAGACTATCTATTAGTTGACCAAATGGAACTTGAAATAGGATACGGGTTGATTCCTTTGGTGGACGTGAACCAAGGCGGCGATTTGCTTGAGAGAATAACAATGCTGCGCAGGCAAATGGCAGGCGAGCTTGGAATGATAGTTCCGCCTATTCGCATAAGAGACAATATTCAGCTTTCACCAAACGAATATCTCATTAAAATAAAAGGAAACGATGTTGGCAAAGGCGAACTTATGATGGGTTCTTATTTGGCAATGAACCCAGGCAATATTAGCCAAAAAATACCTGGAATAAAAACAAAGGAACCAGCTTTTAATTTAGATGCACTTTGGATAACAGAAAGCCAAAAAGAAGCCGCTGAACTTGCAGGCTACACCGTGGTTGAACTACCCGCAGTGCTGGCAACACATTTAACAGAAGTGATCCGGCGGCACGCCTCGGAAATTTTAATGAGGCAAGATGTAAAAACCCTGCTTGAAAACGTTAAGAAGAACAGCCCAGCAGTGGTTGAAGAAATTTCTTCATTGCTCGGAGTTGGCGAAATTCAGCAGATTATGTGCATGTTGCTGCAAGAGAGAATTTCCGTTAGGGATTTGGCGAGCATTTTGGAACTTATTGCAAATGCCGCAAAAATCTCAAAAGACCCTATATTTATCAATGAGCAGGTCAGGCTTGGTTTAACAAGGCAAATTTGCAAACCATATATAAACAACGACCAACTGTCGGTTATAGCCATTGCCCCAGACTTGGAACAAATGCTAGAAGCCTCGGTTCAATCCACAAATAGAGGCCCAAGGCTGGTGATTAGGCCAGACCTCATTGGGCGCATTAGAGATAAAATGGAGATGATCCAAACAAAAATACTCTCATCGGGAGACCAACCCATAATAGTTTGCTCGCCAAATGTGCGTTATCCATTGAAAAAATTATTGGAAAGCAATTTTCCAAATTTAGTAGTTTTATCTTACAGTGAAATTATCACCGGAGTTAATATAACCGTAGCGGAGACTTTAAGCACTCATGATTAGGAAATACAGAGCAGGCACATTCTCAGAAGCATTCCAACGTATAAAGGAAGATGTTGGTCCCGATGCTGTTATTCTAAATCAGCAGGAACTGCCAAATTCAAAAAATCCAAACGAAAAAGTAGAAGTTACAATTACCCTAGACGACATTGCAGAGGCTCCTCCCACGCCAACCAAAACTGGCAAAGATACCCAGAGCATTGGCACATACAATCACAAAGGCACAAAAACTGGTGACCTGCGCCATACAATTAAACACGACAAAGTCATCCAAGACAGGCTCGCTATCCACATGGAAGATATGCTTGCGGAGGTTAAAAAATTAAGAGAAGAATTTGCCGCCACCAGAACCGATTTTTTAGAGGGCATTAGGGTTGTGCGTTCCAGCATTCCAAAAGAATTCCGCCCCATTGCCGAAATTTTGCACAGAAACGGATTGCCAGCCCAAACAGTTCAAGACTTGCTAGCAGAAGTTATGCTGCTATGCCACGTAGATTCAAGGGAAGAAAACCATATCAAAGAACAAATGAAAAAAGTGTTGGCAAATAGAATCTCCATAGCTTCGCGCCCGCGCCTTCGCAAAGGCAGGCCTTTAACGCAAATGTTCATAGGTCCGGCTGGAGCTGGGAAGTCTGGAGTGATATCAAAGTTAGCAGGCAGAGCCACCATGACAGGCAACACAAACATAGCCATAGTCACAACCGATTGCTGCCGCATGGGTGCCGTTGAGCAAATGGAAGCCTTTGCCATTGCCGCAGACGTAACGCTTGAAGCCATAAATTCCCCAGAAGGAGTTCCAGAAGTTTTTGAAAGGCTCAGAGATAAATCTCTTGTTTTGATAGACACCGCAGGTCGCAGCTTAAAAAACGAAGAATACGAAGAAGAAATAAGTGCCTTTTACGAAGCAATTCACCCAGACGAAGTGCATTTGGTTTTGCCGCTCAATATGCGTGACCGCGATTTGGAAAAAGCTGTGGAAGTTTATGCTGCCCTAAAAGCAAATCGCATAATTTTCACCAAACAAGATGAATCTTGCGAACCGGGTGCCCTGCTGTGGCTACCATTAAAATATGAAATACCGCTTTCTTATATTGGCAACGGGCAAGGCCCCGACAACATAGTTAGCGCAGAAAAAGAAATTATAGCGGAATGGTTGTTGAAATAAAGGAGATTCAAGATGGAACTTAGGAAAATTACCCACGCAATCACCAAAACCATTGTGATAGTTGTGTTCTGGATTATATTTTTAATAGACTTGCTTTTAAGCCCCATAATCTCATTTAAAGAAATTGCGTTCGCCCTTGTGAAAGCCATTGTACTCAGCGGAATTTTTTGGGTATTGTTCGTTATGCTGGTGGACACTTTTCTCAAAACAGTTTTGATGGATGCAAAGGAGAAACAAGTGAACAGAGTGGACGGAGGCCTCTCATATCACGTAACAGAACCTAGTCCTGAAGAACTAGCTTGGTTAAAAACCCAAGAAAAAGAAAAGGCACAAGCAGAGGCGCAAGCCGAAGCACAAGCTGAGGCTCAGGCACAAGCTATGGCAGCACAGGCAGCAGCGAGGAAATAATGGAAATAGAAGCTCTTTGGACTGAATACAAAAAAAATGGCAGCACAGCAGCGAGAGACAAACTGCTTGCTGAATATACGCCTCTTGTGCGATATACGGCGCAGAGAATGGCTATAAATTTGCCAAAAAGCGTTCAACTCGGCGATTTAATAGGCACTGGAGTAATGGGACTTATAAAAGCGGTTGAATCTTTTGACACAACCAGAGACGTGAAATTTGAAACTTATGCAACCCACAAAATAAAAGGAGCTATTTTAGACGATCTAAGAGAACAAGACTGGATTCCACGCTCAATAAGGCAAAAATCCAAAATGGTGAAAAATGCCTACATAGAACTTGAAAAAGAAATTGGACGCACCCCTTACGACAACGAAGTTGCAGAACACCTAAATTTAAAACCCGCAGAATTTGAAGATCTTTTAAGCGAAGTTGCCCCAACAACCATAGTCTCATTAAACGAAGTTATATCCAATAACTACGGAGAATCTCTAGACATAAGCCTTATAGACACCATAGAAGACAAAGACGCAGAAAATCCATTGGATAGGTTAAGTTTTGAAGACACAAAAAAAATCTTGGAAAAGGCCTTGCACGAATTGCCCGAAAATGAAAGGCAGGTGATAGCTCTTTATCACTACGAAGAATTAACCCTAAAAGAAATTGGAGTTGCAATGAATTTAACGGAATCGCGAGTTTCGCAAATTCACTCTAAAGCCATGTTAAAATTGAGAGCCAAACTGCTGTTGAAAATATAAAGCCACCGAGGAGGAATTTTTATGCTGCCGCCAATACAAAGTCAAGATTTGGTACAACGCTCAGAAACACTGTCCGAATTGCGTTCTCACGAGCAGGGAAAAGCTTTTGGCGATATTATAAAAGCCTCCACAGAAATGCACCGCTTGGAAGAGTTGAAAAACAACACTGTTCAAAAAGACGATGGCTCCGAAGCACTGAATCCCGATGGCGGCGGCAATCAGCAAGAGCAGCAAAAAAAGAAAAAACAACAAGAAGAACAACCAGAAACCAACACCCCAGCCGGCCACCCACTGAAATTAGATGGTGGGGATGTTATAGATTTAATGGCTTAAATTTCCACTAGGTTTAAATTCAAACAAAAGGGTTAAACCTCCCCGACTTCTTGGCATAAAGGATAACCCCAAACACAGTTCCAAGCAAAACCACCACCGCCGTTGCAATAAATGGCAACGAATGACCCTCAGCTACTTGGTAAAAAATCACCGCCAAGCACCAACCGAGCATTGTGGAATACAAGGATTGCAAAATAACCAAAGCAAAGCCAACTTCTCTCACAGCAACCGAAACCGCAGAGATACAAGGCACGTATAGTAGCACAAAAATCAAAAAGGCAAAAGCCGCAGCCGAGCTGTTGTTGAAAGCCTTTTGCATTTGCTCAAACATAGATGCAGATTCGTCAATTATATCAGAATCTCCTAAACCCAAAGGATCGGTGATTTTTTGACCGAGTTTTTTTGCGTTGTCTGCAATGGAAGCAAATGCCTCGCCGAATTGCTCGGTTAAGGAAAATTCTTTTTCCTCTTCTGGCTCTGCTTCTGCGTTTTGAGAATAAAGGGTACTCATCACGCCCACTATGCTCTCTTTGGCAAACAAACCCGAAAAAAGCGACACCGATGCTTGCCAGTTGTTTTCGCTTATTCCCATTGGCGAGAATATAGGGGTAATGGTTTTGCCAGTTGTGGAAAGCACGGAATCTTCTTCGCTCACGCCAAATTCACCTGTTATGCTCACGGAATTTAGCACACCCAAAATTGCCATTATGGGAATTAAAATCCTGCCAGCTTTTCTAATAAAGGCCCTTATTCTAAAAAGAGCATTTCGTGCCGCCGCTCCTATTTTTGGCCTGTGGTATTGAGGAAGCTCCATCACAAAAGGAGCTAAATTTCCTTTGTACACCGTGCCTTTCAGCAAAAGTCCGGTTGCAAGGGCGAGCAAAATGCCAATTATGTAAAGCGCAAAAATCATATTTTGAGCGTTATGCGGAAAAAACGCAGAGGTAATCACTATATATACTGGAAGCCTTGCCCCGCAGCTCATAAATGGAACCATAAACACGCTCAAAATTTTATCCCTTTTATTTTCCAAACTCCTCGTAGCCATAATTGCAGGAACCGAGCAGCCAAAGCCTATGAGCATTGGAATAAAAGCCTTGCCAGGCAAGCCCATTGCGCGCATTATTCTATCCACAACAAAAGCCGCCCGCGCTATATAGCCAGAATTTTCAAGCAGTCCCATAAAAAAGAACAATGAGAATATTATGGGAAAAAATGTGGATAGAGCTTGAATGCCCGAACCCACTCCATCTCCGAGAATGGAAACCACCGCCTCTGGAGCGTGTATGCTTGTTAAAACATATTTTACGCCATCCACAAAAATTGCCCCAAAAGCTATATCAAAAAAGTCTATGAACACCCCGCCCACATGAACGGCTAACCAAAAGAGCAAATACATTGCAAATAAAAAAATTGGCAAGCCTATATATTTGTTCATAATGAACTTGTCTAATTTATCGCCTGCCTTGTATGGCGAAATTCCTTTTACAACAGATTTTGCAACCATATTCTCTATGCGATTATAACGCCATTCGGCGATGATTTCGTCTTTTTCTTCTTCGTTTTCAATAGGCGGTGGAGGCGGCACTATAGGCTTTTGTTCCTGTGTCAGAGCCTCTGCTATTTTGCTTACTATTTTATTTTTGCTTCCGCTTTGGAGAGCCGAAACCGCCACCACTGGAACGCCTAGTTCTTTTTCCAATTGCTCTGTATTTATGGAAATTCCATCTTTATTGGCAACATCTATCATATTCAGCACAACAAGCATTTTTATATTCTTTTCTTGTAATATGGTTGTTAAATACAAGTTGCGCTCAATGTTTGTGCTATCCAAAACATTTATCAAAAATTGCGGCTCACCAGAAAACAGATAATCACGAGCAACACGTTCATCTTCGCTCCAAGTGCCCAAATCATAAGTGCCGGGCAAATCCACAAGTGTTGCGTTCAGTTTTGGGTGCTTGATTTCTCCCATTTTTTTATCCACTGTAACTCCAGGCCAATTGCCCACCCTTTGCCGCCCGCCTGTCAAGAGGTTGAATATGGTGCTTTTTCCGCAGTTGGGATTGCCAGCTATTGCTATTATCATAATTCCTCCCCTTCCATTAAAACCACATCTGCCTCGGCTTTTCTCAAAGAGAGGCGGTATCCGCGGAGTTCAATTTCCATTGGGTCTCCAAGTGGGGCGGTTTTTATTTTAAAAACCTCGGTTCCCCTTGTTAAACCAAGAGCCAAAAGCTTCATTTTATAAGAGCTTTTGCAGTTTTTCAGATAGCCAGCTATTTTAGCTCTGCTGCCGGATTTCAGCGTAGATAGAGTTTGAGATTGAGACATAGTCTTAAAGATAGAAAATTATTTTGACTTTGTCAAGGGTAGTTTAAAGAATTTTCTATATTCTCTCCATGAAACCATTTTTCGTAATTATTTTTATGGTAACACTTGTAAATGCACAAATTCATGGATTCGGGGCTAGGATAAACCAAATTGGCTATGGAGAACAGGCTAAGAAAATATTGGTTTTGAAAGATGCAGGGGCTGCTTCTGTTGAATTTAAGGATTTGGCAAGCGGCAAAACTGTATTGAACGCACCCTTATCCGCTCCGGCAACTTGGGAATATAGCGGAGAGTCGGTGCGCAAGGCAGATTTTTCTGGGATTGCGAAAAAAGGAGTTTATGCCGCTTATGTAAACGGAGCCAGAGTTTCTGATAATATAATTGTGCAAAACGATGTTTATGAAAATGTGTTCAAAGCCGCTTTGAAATGGTTTTACTATCAAAGAGCTAGTACTGCCCTACCCTTTGAATATGCCGGAAAATGGATGCGGGCAGCCGGACACCCAGACACCAGCGTTAGCTTTTACCCAGAAGCCGAAAAGCCCGCAGGCTGGAAAATCAGCAGCCCAAAGGGTTGGTACGATGCTGGCGATTATGGCAAATATGTTGTGAACAGCGGAATTTCCGTTTTCACTCTTTTGGAACTATATGAGCATTTTGAAAAAGAACTCAAAAAAGTTTCTTTGAACATTCCCGAAAGCAAAAGCAAAACACCGGATATTTTAGAAGAGGTGCGCTGGAACTTGGACTGGATGCTAACTATGCAAGACCAAGAAGACGGCGGAGTTTACCACAAATTAACTACCGCAAGATTCAGCGGGCACGAATTGCCCGAAGGCGATCTTGCAAAGAGATATGTGGTTATGAAAACAAGCACAGCCGCTTTGAACTTTGCCGCTGTTATGGCACAAGCAAGCCGAGTTTACAAACCCTTTGATGCAAAATTTTCCGCAAAAGCCATTGCTGCCGCAGAAAAAGCCTTTGAATGGGCAACAAAAAATCCGTCAATTTTATTCAAGCAACCTGAAGGCATGAACACAGGGCAATACGCCCCTGGCGATGAAACAGTCCAAGACGAAAAACTTTGGGCAGCGGCAGAACTCTACATCAGCACAAAGAAAAAATCTTACGAAGATATAATTGATATCGTTCCATTTGACGGGCAAACACCTTGGTGGGGCAATGTGAATTTTTTGGCTGTGTACAGAATTTCCGATGTCAAAAACGGATTTAAAAAAGATTTGAGCAAAAAAGCTCAAGACACACTTATATCAGCAGCAAATATGCTCAAAGATATAGCAGAAAACTCCGCTTATGGCATACCTGTAAATAAATGGAATTTTGTTTGGGGTTCAAATTCTGCCGTTGCAAATAATGGCATTTTGCTTTTACACGCATATTATTTAACAAAAAACAAAAGCTATTTAGATGCCGCTCAAAGAGCCTTGGATTATCTTTTGGGAGCAAACCCCATTGATATAAGTTATGTAACTGGACACGGCAACAGAACGCCAATGTCTCCGCACCACAGACCTTCCGAAGGAGATGGCATCACAGAACCAGTACCCGGAATGTTGGTTGGCGGGCCGCACGAGGGTGGGCAAGATGTTAAACCAAATGGACGTTGCGAAAACTATGTGCAAAAAGGCAAACCCGCACTTTCCTATTTGGACAACGACTGTAGCTATGCAACCAATGAAGTTGCCATAAACTGGAACAGCCCCTTAGTTTACCTTTCTGGTGCTTTGCACTTTTTGAACTCAAAATGAAAAAAGTTTTTGTTGACGGCCAGGAAGGCACAACGGGTTTGCAGATAAGAGAAAAACTGCTCACTCGCAAAGATATAGAGCTTTTGGAAATTGAACCAGAGCTTCGCAAAGACACAAAGCGCAGAGCGGAATTTTTAAACGCATCCGACATAGCTTTTTTATGCTTGCCCGATGATGCCGCAAAAGAATCGGTGGCACTTGTCCAAAATCCAAACACCATTGTTATAGATACAAGTACCGCGCACCGCACCAATGATGCTTGGGCTTACGGACTTCCAGAACTTTCGCAGGGTCACGAAGAAGCTGTAAAAAAATCAAAGCGAATAGCAAACCCAGGTTGCCACGCCACAGGATTTTTGCTAGCTATTTATCCGCTTGTGGCAAAGGGTATAATAAAAGCGGATGAAAATTTAAGCTGCTACAGCGTAACAGGTTATAGCGGCGGTGGCAAAAAAATGATTGCGGAATACAAAGAAAATTTTGACCCATCTGTGAAACCTTATGCCCTTAGTCTTTGCCACAAACACTTGCCCGAAATGCAAAAAATAGCTGGACTAAAAAATCCGCCTTTGTTTAATCCCATTCTCGGCCCCTATTATCAAGGCATGGCCGTGACGGTGAGTTTGTTTCCAAATATGCTAAACGGCATAAATTCTTTTGACGAGTTGAGAATTTTTTTAACCGATTATTATAAAAACGGCGAGTATGTCCGCGTTGTTCCCGCAGGCGAGAACCCCTCTATTTTAGACCCAACAATATGCAACAACACCAATAATGCGAAAATTTTTGTGTTCGGGCGCGAGGAACACGGGCAAATAACCGTTGTTCTGGATAATTTGGGCAAAGGAGCCAGCGGAGCGGCTATTCAAAATATGGAGATAAGCATAAAATGATTAAAATGATTGCGCAGGTACTTTTATTTGCATTAGGAATTTTGATTGGCTTCATTGGCGGATTAGCTATTTCAAAAAAAGAGTCGCCAGAAAGTTATCCTTTGTGCATTTCTAAGGACTGCCACCAAAAGCATTAGTTATATGCAGTTTTTTACTATATTTGTGCTAAAGCCTTGTTAGGTAGGAAGAAATTATGAAATGTCAAAAGAATAGCGGAAAAAAATGTTTATTTTGGTTCGTTAAACGTTATACGGGAGTTTTTTGTTCAAGGGCTAACCACGAATACATTGTCACCTGCTATCAAGAGCGTAAACTGGAAAAATCAGGAGAAAAAGATGCTATAAATGAAGAGTTAATGCCATATCATTACAATGGACAAGAATATCATCACACTAAATATATTAAAACTATGATGAGTAATTTTGCAACAAAAGTCAACGCTAAATATACTAATGAGTATATCCATCAGCTAACCGAATTAAATGAATTGGTTTCAAATCTTATGGCTAAAGGAGAAGAGAAGGTTCTCAACTCTCAATACGAGAAAACAAACATAGAAGATGAAATACGCAAAGCTGGAAAAAATACCGCATCAATTAGGGTATTTGAAACTGAAATTAAAAAAATAATTGGAGATTGCATAACCGAACTTACAACCTATAATACTAATGGCAACGAGGCTATGAATAAAGCAAAAAGATTGCTTAAAGAGTATAATTCTTATTATGATACAGAATTAAAATTTTGCCTTGAGAGAATTTTTATTTATTGGACATCGTTTTATACTGCATATAAAAAAGCGCATAGCGATAGTCACAACGATTTAAACATAGACCAAGATGTGTTAATGGATATTGGTAAAGTTAGCAATCCCGCACAAGGCTTTCAGGTTACCGAATATATTGATGTAATTGACCCATATAGAGATAGAAATAAAATGGGATGAGGTAATTAAATGGAAAAGAAAGCAATATCCGATGAGGTTAGTAATATCATTAATGATGCAAAAGATGAAGTAATTAATGAATTGAATAAAGCAAAACAATTGAGCAATCTCAAAAACGATGATAAAAGAATTATCAGTATAATTACGAATTTGTATGGAATAGCTTTGCAGGCCTTTGTAACTGCAAAAGCTAAAATTGTGGAAAGATGGAACGATGTCAATACGCAAAGAGAATATGCGTGGCATCTTGGATATGATGAATTGCTCAAACAAGCAGAAACCCTGCTGAGGAAAAGAATTGAAATACTAAGCCAAATTGAAGTTGTTAATGAAAAATATAAAAGAGAAATAGAGAATTTAGAAGAAATTACTAAAAAGAGCATTAAAGACCTACAAGAGCAATTTAGCGATAATGCCGATTTAAAACTGAGACAAGTGAGGAAGGAAGATCTAACAAAAAAAGTACAGCAAATAATAGATTTTGATAATCCGAGCGGAGCGAGGAGGCATAGATGAACTTTAAAAAAGAATTGCTTGGTGTATATGAGCGAGTGAAAAGGTCTTCTGCGATTGTTCTTGTAGTAGCTATTATTGTTGACACCTTCTGTTTTTCATTATTATTTGCAAAGGAGGCAAGCGGAGTTTTTTGGTGGGTTATATTATTTGGGTTAGTATGCGGAATTTTAACCAATATCGCATCGTATATAAGTTCGGAAAGTGGTTTGGGATATTATAGAAAAATCTCCAAGATTCAGTTGCCCGAAACACAAAGAGCCAGAGCAGACGCAAAATTAATTTTCGTAACAACTCTAATTATTATTATTCTTTTGCAAGCCCCCTTAGCAAATTTAAGATATAAACAGATAACGAAAAATGAAAAAGCTTATGAAACAGAAATGGAGAATTATAACAAAACAATAAATAGCCCTGAATTTAAAACTCGCTCACAGCGAGACAAAGGTTTATTCCTAAAAGATTATAAACCCAGATACGATGATGGCAATAGCAATATAATTTGGGATTATTTAACCTTAATTCTACCGATTTTTACCAGCGGCATTTCATTTGTGCTTGGAGTTAGAAACAAGAGGCGATTTGATGAAATTGAAAAAGAATTGGAACAAGTGGACAGAGAAATTGATAGCATAGAAAATGAATATCATGCAAAGATAAATCAATTGAACGAGCAAAAAAACAGTCAAGAGAGAAAAATTGAAGAAGACAGAAATAGAGAACTCAATGAAATATCTGAAAAAGCAAATAGTATGTTGATAACAGCACGTGATATAATAAGGAAAATAGAAAGGGCTGGGCGATTCAGTGGTTTAGAAAAAGCAATTTTGGAAGAAGATATTGCTCGCAATCGTTATAATGAACTTATAACTCAATTAGATAATCAACTTGAACACGAAGCACCTAATCTCAGAAAAATACATGTAAAAAAACCTTATGAAGAGTTGGTTCATCTATCAACTGTGATACATAAAGAATTGTCTGAACTTGCAAAAACACCTGGCGACTTAAAAACTCTCACGCTGGAGAGCATAGAGGATATACCAGGGTTTAAAGAAAAACTCAACAAACTGGAGGCTTGTGATGAAAGCTAAGAAAAAACTCTGCGCTGTTATAACTATCTTAATGCTATTAGGAATTATAGCCTGCAATAGCGTTAAAGATAACTCTGTGAACGCATTGATCATAATAGTTGGTCGCCACGCAAATGCAAACGCATTCCACGAAACATTCTACGAAGAACTGGAAGGATATTTAAAAGAGACCGTATATGGTGGCTATATCGGTGTAATTTCAAGCGAAGGTACTCCAAGAATTGCAGAAAGATTTGATTATTTTGAAGCCATTGACCAAAACGAAAAAAAACGCGAAAAGCAAATCAAAATAAATACAGATATTGTCCTTGATTTTTTAAAAGAGGGAGATAGTACTTATGCCATAACACCTGAGAATGATCTATTAAAAGCTATTCAAGAAGCAAGCGCACTATTAAATGTTTTTGAAAGACAAGCAAAACGAGATGGAAAAAATATAAAGGGAAAACGAATTATTATTATGGACAGCGGTATTGTAACCGCAGGTGTTTTAGATTTCTCAACACACGGCATTGATACTTTTGATTCGTGGTATAACGATGAAAAAACTAAAACCTTCACAGATAGCATTGCTGTGCGATTAGAAAAAAACAAAGCATTGCCTAACCTCAAAGGAACAAACATTGTTTTTATTGGACTTGGCGATGTAGCACGGCCACAAAAAGAACTATCCACTCTTGTAAAAAAATATGGTTTGCCAACTATATGGACTACTATTTTTAATAGAGCGGGTGTTGGCGCAGATAGCGTTGAAATATTGGAGTTTCCCAGTACAAATAAGGCTAATGATGCAATCAAACTCCCTCCGGTTAGACCCATAGAATTCGCAGACTTTATAATCAGTTTAGGGGAAGAACAGATAAGGTTTGAATTGGGGCAAGCGGTCTATAGTAATTCTACAGAAGCGGAAAATAATCTTAAAAATTTTGCAGATAATGTAGTTAAATATATCAGTAGAAACCCAGATGTCAAAATATATGTGGTTGGTTCCGAATCAAAAGACCAAGACCGTCAATACACCACTGCTTTATCCGAAGCAAGAGCGAAAACCGTAATGGAAACCCTCGCAAAATTTGGCGTTTCAAAAAACAAAATGGAAGCCTTTGGTTTAGCTGTATCTTTGCCAGGGCGAGAAAATGATAGACCGAACAACAATTTTAATTCAGAAATTGGGAAAAAAAATAGAAAGGTTGTACTTATTCCAAGTGATATAGGGGATCAAGCGTTTTTGCAAAAAGTGAAAGACACGAGAGATAGCTTGTATGGGAGGTGATATATGAAGAAAAATCCAAAACTAACTCTTTTAAGTGTAGCAATAGCTGTTCTCCAACAGACAGTGTTTGCGCAAACTGCGACACTGCCGAGGATAGATATTAACACAGACGATGGCAAAGCCATTACAAGCAAAGTGGATTGGCGCACCATAACGTTTTCTTTAAGTGACCCCAGCAACCCGCAAAATAACATTTCTGCTCTTGACAGTCAGCAGATTAGGGGTCGTGGAAATTCCTCTTGGAATGCTTCTTGGAATATGATCACTCCCGCTCTGCCAGATGGAACTAGATATCGTAACCCGTATCGCATCAGATTCAAGAAATCTCAGCAGCAGTCACCTTTTGGGCTTCCCGCTGCGAGAAATTGGGTATTGATGAACGCCGACCCAGATAAAAACGCTTTTGGGCTTGAACTCGGCAAACGATTGGACTTGATATATACATGCTCATATAATCCTGTTGAGGTTTATATAAACAACGGTAATTCAGGCAAATATATTTTAACAGAACACAGGCAGGCAGACCCAGCATATATAGGTGCTCCGGGAAGGCCTAAAGTTCACTTGACCGAAGGTTGGTTTATTGAAATGGATCGCTATTACCCAGAAGACGAGCCTATAAAATTTCATACAGAAAGCTACTATTTACCGGTGATTGTCAAAAGCCCTGAATTTGCAGATGCAGACTCTCTTGACCCCCGTTATGATTTTGTAAAACAGGATTTGAACAGAATCGCTGATTTAATGAGTTCCTATGATTTTCCAGAAAACGGCTACCGTGATTTGGTTGATGCAGAGACATTCATTAAATATTTTTTGGTTCAAACGCTTATACAAAATATTGACATTTTCCGTAAAGGCACGGAAACCGGAGATCATATTGGAAGTGCTTTTTTCTATAAGGACAAGGGCGGTAAAATGGGTGCAGGCCCGCTGTGGGATCTTAACTGGAGTTTTCTTTCTGGCACGCAGGGAGGAGCTACCATGGGACCGGATAAGTTCCCGTATATGGTTCATCCGTGGCTCACTCGCTTTTTTGATGACCCTGAGTTTCTCGTGAGATACATAGAGATTTGGAATGAGAAGATGCCGGAGATAGAATCAATGCGGAGCTTTATAGATGGAATAGAAAGGAAATTCAAAGACCCAAAAGACGTAACATCAGCCATTAATACCATGACGAGTTTCTATGACGGAAGATTAACTTACTTAAAAACGGAATATAACAAAGTAAATGCCCGCCCACGCATCAAGAACTTCAGGGCAAAAGGCTACAATTATTCACAAGTGTCTCCGAGTGCAGTCACGCTGGTTTCTTATGGCGAGATGAGCAATCTGTCGGCAAGCCTTCAGAAAGCATCTTCGGATTTTGAAATCACATCAAATCCAAATCAAACGTCAACAGGCAAAGGCGGATATCTTGCGGAAGTAGGCGTAAAACCAAAAACGGGCTTGCCCATATCCTCAACTCGCGATTCAACTATAACTATTAATGTTAGAGCCAGCCGCGACAAGAATGACACTACTATCAAGATTCAGATTCCATACATATCCCCATACCGCGACTCAATTATAATTGTTAAAGTCCGCCGCGACCGCGACACTACTGTCAAGATTCAGATTCCTAAGATTCCTATTCCATACCGAGACACACTTGTCCTCAGCGGCACAAAACAAGGCACTGCGTTCACGCTTAAAGTACCGTTGAATTTTGTTGTATTGGAAACAGAACCCCCAGAACCACCAAAACCACCGGTATCGCTTTCGCCGCAAATTGCAAGTGGCAATAAAATTATTCCTATTAGAAATGGCATAAATTTAACAGTAGCAACTAATACTACAATTCGTATATATAACGCTGGAGGCAAGAACGTGGCAAGTTACGCTTTTACAGGCGGCGTTTATAATGTATCGTTAAATCATTTGCCGCATGGGATATATATTGCAAAAATATCACATGGCAATGAACATAAAATAATGCGCATTGCGGTGAGGTGACTAGTTCCTCACGCAGCGAACGGAGTGGCTGCCGAATTTGCTGCGATTTGAGTCTTTGGCCCATTTATTGCTGTTATTTTTTAGAGACCGCAAATCGCCTTTTTTGCTTGCCTCCCACCATTTGCCTTCTTTGCCAGCATCTAGGAATTTATTTTTCAGGAGATAGCCGCCTGGCAAGGCAGAAAACTTTGATTTCGATTTCTTGCTTGGTGCATCGGCACTAGCCATATCATCCCATTCTTTGCCGTTTGGCAAATGCCAGCCTCGCGGACAAACTTTTGCAGCCGTGTTCCAGTCGTAAAGCCTGCCATATTTGGCGCAACTTTCGGGCTTGTTATTATAGCACGAAGAATTTTTTGCTTCATAATTCAAATTCTCTGCCATCCAAATTTTCTCGCCTATTTTAACATGTTTGTAAGTTTTATTGTCTCTAGCATCACAGAACAATTTTTCAGGGTCGTATTCGTTGCCATTGCATTTATCATAAACTACGCTATCGGCATAACAGAATTGCTTTTCAGGGTCATATCCATCATTGCCGCATTTATCGCGAAGCTCGCCGCTAGCAGTACAAAATTTTTCCAAAGGGTCGTATCCATTTCCGCCACATTTGCTCTGAATTTCGTCACGGATACAAAATTTATCTGCCGGCTCATATTCCTTTCCACCGCATTTGCTGTAAGTTTCGTTTGAGCGGCAAAATTTCTTTGAAGGGTCATACACCTTGCCGCCGCATTTATCGTGTACCACACTATTGGCAAAACAGAATTGCTTTTCGGGGTCAAACGGCGTTTTGCCGCATTTAGAGGAATTATCATCGCAGGAAATTGAGAATAACGCCCAAAACAACAGGCTTGTAGCTAACAAAGAGTATTTACGCATAAGGAATAATATAGAAAATTATTTTTCCATAAAAACAAATTCCAAACCGCCTGATACTTTTTGCCGTTTATATTCTTTATATCCATTTTTTATATACAACTTCAGATTTTTTTCACTTTTGCTGCTTGTAAATAATTCAAATGTTTTGCCTTGATATAACTCTTCTATGGCTTTCAGCAAGTTTGTTCCAAATCCTTTCTTTTGATGACTAGGATGTACAAATAATCTGCCTATATAAACTCGCCCATTTTCTTCGCGAGCACGAACAGAACCGATAATTACATTATCTTTTTTATCAACTAACTTTAAAATTGTATGTTTGCTAAATTCATTTTCCAATTCTTCCAATGTCTGCGTGAGTGGCTGGATTGTGTAATAATTCAACAAGTTAGCTTCGCTCATATAAGCCAATTTTTGCAAGTCCAATATTTTTGGTAAATCTTCAATAGTTGCTTTTTCTATTTCCATAATCATACTTAAAATATAGAAAATTCTATCCCCCTATGTTTTGCATTCCTTCAATATTCTCACCGTATAAGGTTTTATTTGAATATTATGCGTATCATTTAAACATTCATCTTTCAATATATCCAATAATTTACCATTGAAACGAGTGCTTAAATTTATAAACGCCTCTTGTTCAGTGATATTTACTGCGATATATATTTTTTCTTCCTCAAAACAACGCTCAAATATAAAAGGCTTTTTATATTCCAAAGATACTTCCCTATACTTGCCGTACTTTAACGCATTTTCATTCTGCCTTAAATGCGCAAGTTTGCTGATGTGTTCTGTTAAATCAGTACTATAATCAGAGCTTTTCTCAATATCTATATAAGGGCGCAAAGCCTGGTCACTACCCTTTTCTTTAACTCCTTTTATGCCCCATTCACTGCCATAATAAACTGAGGGAATGCCAGGCAATGTAAAGAGCAAAGTATATAATGTAAATAAATGCTCAGGTTTAGAAACATTGCTTGCAATGCGGGGCTGGTCGTGGTTATCCAAAAATGTATATAACGGCAATCCATTCTCAGGAACAGCGTTTTTTAAACAATGTGCCAGTTCAAATAAATTATTATTATTGTGGCTGGAAAATATGCTCTTGTACAACATATAATTGGTAACGCTGTGCAGCGTGGAATCATTCACCCATTTTGAATAATCGCCGTGAACAACCTCGCCCATAAGCCAAAAATCCGCTTTTCTCTCTTTTGTAATCTGACGTAATTCTTTCATAAAATTAAAATCCAATACATCGGCAGCATCTAAGCGCATACCGTCTATATCAAAATTATCTATCCAAAATAGAGCGGCATCAAGCAAATGCTTTTTCACTTCCTGATTTTTAAGATTTAATTTCGGCAATTCATAGAAACCAGCCCATGTATTATAATCAAATTGGTCACCCATTGGACTTCCCCTGTCAAAATTTACCCCAGAAAACCAATCTGCAAAATTGCGTTCATTTTGCTGCAATTTTTTGAAAGCGAAAAAATCTCGCCCGCTGTGATTGAAAACAGAGTCCAACAAAACACGAATTCCATTATCGTGCATTTTTTTCACCAATGATTTGAATTCATCATTAGTCCCAAGCCGATTATCTATTTCAAAATAATCCGTTACATCGTAGCCGTGGCTACGCGATTTAAGCACAGGGCTTAACAATACCGTATTAAACCCCATTCCTTTTATATGAGGCAGCCATTTCTCAATCACGCCGAGTTTATGCTCAGATACAGCATAATCGTTCATAAAGGGCGCACCAGCAACCGAAAGCGCATAAATATGGTAAATTTGCGCGTTTTCAAACCATTTCCTTTCCATAAATCCTCCTATACCTACCATTCGGTATATAATATAGAAAAAATTGGCGGGTTTGTCAAGGGGGAATTACGAATAAATACCGTGCATAAAGTGATGGACAAGCTCTTTTACCGCTTTTTCTTCCAGTTTTAAGCCAGAAACGCCGTAAAAATACAGCGCAATATATGAATTTATTATTCCAATAAATGACCAAGTTAATGTTTCGCTTTTACCTTTGAGATTACCGTGCCCTTTGCTCATTTTATTAAATGTATTTTTTATTATGTCAAATTGCTCAAAATGGTATTTTTCCACTATCTTATATACCGCCGATGAAGGCGGCATAGACAGATTTGCCAATATAATGCGAAAAAAGGATTCATTTTCACGAGCAAATTCAAAATAGGCTTTTGTCAGTTTTGATAGCGTATAATGTATATCTTCGTAATAATCTTTAGGTTTAGATTTGTATTCTGCATTTTCTGCAACGAGCTTATTCAGTTTGTCGTAATATATATGGCAAACAGCATCAAACAGCCCCTCTTTGCTATTAAAATAATAATACAAAGTCGGTTTTGTTATACCCGCAGCTTCTGTCAATTCACTTACAGAAACGCCTTCATAGCCTTTCACTGAAAACAAGTCCAGAGCCTTTTCTAATATTGTCTGCTTTACATTTCCTTTTTCGTGCATATTTTTATTTTAGATAATCCAACAAATTCTGGGTTTCGTCAAATAGATCTTCTTCGCTGTAGTTGAATTTAGACCAGCAATTTTTTTGCAGATTATAAACGATATATATGTTCTCTCCGATATCAAATAACGGCAATAAATCTAATTCGGTACACTCAGCAGCCAAATCATCGGATTCATCTAGTATATCATCAGATGATAATCCCTGAAGATACTCCATATCATTATAAAGAACTCCTTCTTTATTTAAAGAGATAATTTTTTTGAGTTCATCGGACAATTCGACTTCGTAAAGATCTTCAATTTCACTTATAAGTGAATTGTCAATCTCAACCTTATCAAGCTCTTTGAGCGCTTTTTTTAAACTGACTTCATTACTCATTTTATTCTCCTTAATAAGTCTTCCTAAATAGGAATATAGAAAATTATATCCTAAAGTATCAAAACAAAGGTTCCGATTGTGATAAGCACACCGCCGATAATCGTTTTTATTGTTATTGCTTCTTTTAAGATTATAAATGCCATTGCCATTCCAATTACCAAACTGAATTTATCAATGGGTATTACTTTTGATGCTTCACCGAGCTGCAAGGCTCTGTAATAGCACAACCACGACAAGCCAGTTGCAATTCCCGATAAAATTAAAAAGAGTAAATTTTTATGCTCAATATTTGCAATCTCATTGTGTTTTCCGGTGATAAAAACTATAGCCCAAGACATAACTAAGACAACAATGGTTCTAATTGCCGTTGCTAAATTTGAATTTACGTTTTGAATACCGATTTTCACCAAAATAGAAGTCAAGGCTGCGAAAAACGCCGATAAGAACGCAAATAAAATCCACGTGTTGCTGCTATTCATAAATCACCTCCAAGTTCCATACACCGACACCTCATATACGCCGTCTGCCCAGCTTACTGTGTTATTGTTGTTGTGGCGAACATCGTTAAATTTTGATACCGATAGTTTTACATAGCGATATGCGGTTGCATTGTCAATTACGTGAACCACAAACCCTGGTTGACCGTTGGATGAGGCATTTGCCAATTGGGTATAGTTGCTGCCGTTTGTGCTGCCGCTCAGAGTATATTGAGCAGGGCTTTCCGAGCCGCCTACTATTCTGGTTGTCACGGTTATCTCTCTTATCACCGATGCTTTTTCAAGGTCTATAACCAATTCATAAGGGGTTGCATTGTTTTCGTAACGCGGGGCGGCAGATGTTTCCATACCATCGGTTACCGCCTGCAAATTTGCCTGCTTTTGGCTAGACGGCGCGGTCACTTTTTTGCCTAGCGAAAGGTTGCGACCGGGTCTAATGCCTACATAACCGTGCGCAGGATAATACACGATGTTGTTGAACCAGTAGGAGCTCACATAATCGCCGTTAATGTTGAGAATAGAGAAACGGCGTGGGTTGCCGCTGGATTCCTTTGAAATGCCATCCCATTGGTTGGACCACCGATAGGAATAAAAACCGTAGGCTGTTTTTCCGTCTCCGTAAGAATCCGTTCTAATACCGTTGAACTGCGCACCGAAAGTCACTACATTGCCAAAATCTTTAAGCTCACTCCACGTGCCACCAATATTCTTGCTCATCGCATATTGCACTTGGCTCGGATACCATCCGTTCTGCCTTGAACCGAAATAAAAATACCATTCGCCATAGCGCAAAATGTCCGGTGTTTCTTTGTACGCTCCTTTAAAAACGTGGTTGGTATGTTCTATGGGTTCTTTCCAATTTGGGTCTAGTTTGAAGAAATGACTGTCGCCCAAAGCCGAGCACATTGCGTACGGAGTGCCATCGTTGTCAACAAAAATCCGCTGGTCTCGCGACTCAAAGCCAAAGGGACGACCAGAATATGTTATTTCGCCATAAGGTTTGCCGTTATTGGGATAGCAACTCACCAGCATAATGTGGGCTAGGTTATAATTGTCACTCGGCTCGCGGTGGCAGGCAAGTACGTATTTGTCCTGTAGTCTGTACCAATGTACACCTTCCAATTTTATTCCGGTTTGCCCAGAAGCACCGTTCCAAGTTGTGCCGCTGGAAACAAAGGCGGCAGGGTTGATGGTGGTTTTCGTTCCGTTCAAGTTGCCTGTCCACGAACCAACGGTCAAAGCGTTGCTACCGCCTGGCGATGAAGGAAGATTTGTCCAATTACTCCAAGATGTTCCATTTGTGGATGTCCTATACTGAAAAGTTTTGAGTGTGCCATCTCCCGTTACCTGAAATTCATATCTCTTATTGTCAGCACCCGCTACCCCACCGGGGTTTCCCCCTCCCGTAGCGGCAGTGACTGTGGTTTCCGAAGAACCACCTTCGGAATTTCGATTCATATACCGCCACGTTCCCGGAGCGGCAGTAGCTGCAAAGGGGGTTGCTTGAACTGGCGTAGAAAGAATTTTATTAGCTCCAGCGTACCCAGCAACAATGTATTCGTAAGTTTGACCTATTTTTAAATCATAGTCTTCCATTAAATTGCCCGATGTTTCCCCTAAAAGTTCGCCATCTCTATACACTTCATATTTCGTGACGTTTGGGCGCAAGTTCCAAGACAAAGCGATATTCTTTGCATTCACATTCTGCACATCGGAATTGGCAATGCTGGTGCTAGGTTTTTCAACTACGGCAAAAACTGCGCTCGTCGGTGTCCAGTCTGCCAAATTTGCAGCAGGTGGCAAAGTTATGAGCATCTCGGAATTTTGCCCCTTAACCGGATTGAAAATATGCTCTGCCGATTGGTACATAAACCCTTTTGGCACAGCCGTTATCTTCCAGTCGTTTGGTGCCACAGCGTCCTTCGTAAGTACTGCAGCACTTATGTTCAACCTGCCACCTTTATGTGCTATCTTACGCGTGAACGATTTTCCGTTTGCATCCTTAACAAAAAGCAGATAAGTGCCAGAAGCAACATTTTGATTGTTGAAAATCCGCTCTCCGTTTATTGAATAAATGGCGATTGTCGCATCGCCCTGTGTTTGCATACTATGCTTTATCGGAGTACTTCCCGAATTTCCCAGTATGAGTATCAGAGTAGTTGGAGTGTTTGCCTGTACCGTAACCTTCCCATCGCTCGGCTCAATTATCTTGGCTTCGGGCGGTGCTGTATCTGGAAGTTCAATTGTGAGGGTTGCCGCCGCGTTTACCTTAACTGGAACATAAGCGGTATCATATCCTTGGGCGAAAATATTTGTTGCCAACGCTAGTATGAGAATGATGGGTATTTGGGAGTACATAGGGGTAATGTAGAAAAAACAGTTTTGTATATTTCCCCTAATATGCCTACTATAGCCTTCATAGACACAGAAATCCACCCCGAAACCGGAAAAATTTTAGATTTAGGAGCTATTTTAGATAATGGAAAAGAGTTTCATAAAAATTCTTTGCCAGAATTTCGCAAGTTTATAGAAAAAGCTGATTTTATTTGCGGACATAATATAATAAAACACGATAAAAAACATTTAGAAAGCAAAGGTTGCAAATTTGAAAATAAGATTTTTATAGACACGCTGTTTTGGAGTCCGCTTTTATTTCCTAAAAAACCTTATCATAACTTATTGAAAGATGATAAATTGTTTATAGGTGAATTGAATAATCCTCTGAGTGATGCTAAGAAAGCTAAAGATTTATTTAATGAGGAATTAGCCACCTTTGAAAATTTAGATAAGGATTTACAAGATATTTATTATTTTCTTTTGCATAACAAGCAGGAATTTAAAGGTTTATTTAAATATCTAGAGAAAGATGAGAATATTAAAATTTCTGAAAACTCAATGATTCAAAAAATTATGCTACAAGAAATATGCAAAAATGCACATATACAAGAATTGATAAAAAATTATCCCATTGAGCTTGCATATTGCTTGGCTTTAATAAATACAAATGATTTTGATTCCATCACTCCACCTTGGATTTTGAGAAATTTCCCACAAACTCAAATTGTAATGAAAAAATTACGGAATATTCCTTGCAAGGATATGTGCGAATATTGTTCTCAAAGATTAGATGTCAAAAAATCTCTAAAAAAATTTTTTGGTTTTGAAAATTTCAGAGAATATGCGGGCGAACCATTGCAGGAATATGCTACCGAAGCGGCGGTTGATGGGCAATCTATTTTAGTAGTATTTCCAACAGGTGGCGGAAAATCCGTAGCTTTTCAACTACCTGCTTTTATGAGTGGAGAAAATGAGCGAGGATTAACCGTTGTGATTAGCCCTCTACAAAGTTTGATGAAAGACCAAGTGGATAATTTGGAAAAAGAAGGGACCAAAAGAGCAGTGATGATAAACGGTATGCTGGACCCGATAGAACGAGCAAAATCCATAGAAAGGGTTTCCGAAGGTTCTGCACATTTGCTTTATATAGCTCCAGAATCTCTGCGCTCTAATACCATAGAGAATTTACTTTTGCAGAGAAATATTGTTCGCTTTGTCATAGATGAGGCTCATTGTTTTTCTGCCTGGGGGCAAGATTTTAGACCGGATTATTTATACATAGCCGATTTTATTAAAAAATTGCAAGAGAAAAAGAATTGCGAAAATATTCCAGTTTCTTGTTTCACTGCAACGGCAAAGCAAAAAGTAATAGAAGACATACGTGAATACTTTAATGAAAAATTAAATTTAGATTTAGAGCTTATTAAAGCGAAAAATTCCAGAACAAATTTGAATTATAAAATTTTTGAAAAAAAGATTGAAGACAAAGATACGGAACTACGAAATATTATAGAAAACAGGAATTGCCCTATCATAATTTATGTTTCAAGAACCAAAAAAGCCGAAGAATTAGCAGAAAAATTATGCAAATACGGAAAGAAAGCAAAACCATTCCACGGAAAACTAGACAAAGATATTAAGATTCAAAATCAAAATGAATTTATGCTTGGTACTGTACAAATTATTGTAGCAACTAATGCCTTTGGAATGGGAGTTGATAAAAAAGACGTTGGCTTAGTTGTGCATTACGATATTCCAGATTCTTTGGAAAATTATTTACAGGAAGCTGGCAGAGCAGGCAGAGATGAAAATATTAAGGCTGATTGCTATGTTCTATTTAACGAAAACGACATAGACGAACATTTTTTAAGACTTAATAGAAATAAATTAGATATAAACGAGATAAAGCAAATATGGAAAGCTATAAAATCTTTAAGTAAAATAAATCTAAAATTTCAAAAATCTGCATTAGAAATAGCTAGAGAAGCTGGTTGGGACGATTCAAAAAGAGACATAAATACAAGAGTACTAATGGCTCTCAATGCCTTAGAACAATCTAATTATATTAAGAGAGAAAATAATTCTCCGAGAATTTTTGCGAATAGCATTATGCAAAGAACTATGGACGAGGTCTCTCAAAAAATTGATTTGTCGGGTAAATTTATAGACGATAAACAGAAATTATTTGCAAAAATGATAATGAAATCTTTATTTTCCAGCAAAGCCAAACAAAAAACAAAAGAAAACGCAGAAGAACGAATAGATTATATCGCTGATATTTTAGGATTGGATATAAAAGATGTTGTTGAAATAGTTAATATTTTACGAGATGAAAAAATTTTGACAGATGAAAAAGATATTATAATTTCTATGGATAACAAAAAGGCAAATAAGATTTTAACAGAATTTACAGAACTTGAATTTTTTTTAATAGATAAAATGGCCGAAGAAGAAAAAACTCTGCATATAAAAAAATTAGAAATGGCAAATTCAAGCCCTGCAAAAATAAAAATAGTTTTTAATTATTTAGATATTTTACATTCAATAGAAAAACATATTTCAGGAAATATTGTAAAAGTCAAAATTTTAAAAACCAAACAAGAATTGAGAAAAGATTTGGAAAATAGAAATGCAATTTCAAATTTCATAATTGAATTTTTACGTAAAAGAAAAAAAGATAATTTAGTTGATTTTTCCATAATAGAATTAAGAGATACCTTTAACGCCGAGAATTTTCTTTTCAAAGCTACAATTAGTGATGTGGAAAACGCTTTATTTTACCTATCTAAAATCACCGCATTAAATATAGAAGATGGATTTATAGTTATTTATAACAGATTAACTATTCAAAAAATAGAGAATAGAAAACAATACAACAAAGAAGAAGATTATAAAAAGCTTAACAAGTTTTATGAAAACAAAACTAAGCAAATTCACATAATTGATGAATACGCTAAAAAAATGCTGAACAACGAAGTTGAAGCCTTGAATTTTGTTGATGATTATTTTAATTTAAGCGAAAAATTCTTTATAAGCAAACATTTTAAAAACGAAAAAGAAAAATTAGAAAGAAATATAAGTACAAAAAAACATAAACAAATATTTGAAGAATTATCACCAGTACAAAAACAAATTCTAGATAATAAAGAAACTACTTGTATTGTTGTTGAGGCTGGTCCTGGTAGCGGAAAAACAAAAACTTTAGTTCATAAATTGGCAAGCCTTTTGATTATGGAAGATGTAAAGCCTGAGCAACTTCTAATGCTAACTTTTTCCCGTGCGGCAGCAACTGAATTTAAAGAACGTTTGATAAAATTAATCGGTGAAACTGCATATTATGTTGAAATTAAAACATTCCATAGCTATTGTTTTGATTTACTTGGCAGAATAGGTTCAGTAAAAAAATCAGATGACGGAAAGGAACAAAATGCTGTAATATACGAAGCAATAGAAAAAATTAAAAGTGAAGAAATTGAAAAAAAACGCATAACAAAAACTTGCCTTGTAATAGACGAAGCTCAAGATATGAGCGAGGCAGAGTTTGAAATGATAAAAATTCTTAGAAAAGAAAATGATGATATGCGTATAATTGCCGTTGGAGATGATGACCAAAATATTTATGAATTTAGAGGTTCTAATTCAAAGTATTTTGCGAGTTTGTTGAAATGGGAAAATTGTGTAAAATATGAACTTTTAGATAACTATCGTTCAAAAGCAAACATCGTACAACTAGCCAATGATTTTGCAAAAAATATAAAAGAGAGAATGAAATCAAACCCAATTCAGGCAAATCGAAAAGAAAATGGAGAAATAAAGATTGTTGAATGCAAAAGTGAGAATCCAATTTGGAGTGTAGTTTGTGATGTTTTAGACACTCAACCTTCAGGTTCTACTTGTGTACTTGCTTTCTCTGAACAAGAAGTTTGGGAAATTGCCGGAATGCTTTCTAAACGCAATAAGGCTGTTAAGATAATTCAATCTAATGACTATTTTACTTTATTTAATATTTCAGAAATCCGTTATTTTTATGATGATTTAGGAGAGAGTGCCGTTGTTTTGGATGATATTTGGGAAGGGGCAAAACGAAAATTAAATGATAGATTTAAAAATACAAATGGCTTGGAGATTGCGGAAAGACTAATAAAAAAATTTGAACAGAGCAATCAACAGATAAAATATAGGGCAGATTTTGAAGATTTTGCTTTAGAATCAAAGTTAGAAGATTTTTTGGGAGAAGAATCAACCGATACGATTTTTGTTTCAACTATGCACAAAGCAAAGGGAAAAGAGTTCGATAATATTTTCATTATGTTGAATGATTTTTATGCAAACACGGACGAAAGAAAAAGACTTCTTTATGTAGCTATGACAAGAGCAAAGAATTTATTGCATATACATTTTTATGGACCTAATGTTTTTGGAGTTATACCAACTGGGCAGGGAATAGAATTTATACATAATTCTCTAGAATATCCACTGGTATCTATAGTACCGATGTTTTTAACGCATCGTGATATAAATTTAGGCTATACCAAATATAAGCAAGATAAGCAAAAAGAAATTGAAAAATTGAATGGGGATGAGATTTTACGGCAAGGAGATTTATTTGATTTTTCAAAAAAATTTAAAGAAAAAATTGATAAAAGAAAAAGCAAAGGTTATCACATCAAGGAAATCAAGATTAATCTAATCGTTCATTGGAAAGATGAAGATATGGAAAAGGAAATAAAAGTCATTTTACCAAACGTGGTATTTGAGCGTTAGACCAACTTTGGAATGTCAATATATGCAAGAAGAAGCATTAAAAGATGTCTTGGAAGACGGATTGAAGGGAAAAAATCTGCAATAGCACGTATTTTAGGCGTACACAGACTGGCTGTGGCAGGTCTGAATTTTCTATCTTGTACCAAGAGGTCTTTATGTTAGCGCAAATAGAATTTGAAAGTCAAGTAAAAAATGGCACTATAGCCATCCCAAATGAATATTTGGCAGATATGCCCGAAGACGTTATAGTTGTATTGAAAAGAAAAACAACCCCACTAAGTGTTTTACAGGAAAAAATGAAAGGAAAGGCTTTGGAAGCAGGTTTTAACAACATAGAAGATATAGTAGATTATATAAAAAAAGGGCGATACGCTTAATATGAGAATAGTTGTAGATACAAATATAATAGTGTCCGCAGTACTTTTTCCAAATTCTCTTATTGCGAAAATATTCGAATATGTTATTAATTGCGAAACTCTAGTGTTAAGTCAATATATAATCAGCGAAACAGAAAAAGTATTCATTGAAAAATTCCCTAAAAATATAGGATATTTAAAAGAATTTATTAGTAGCATTAATTACGAAAATTATAATGTCTGTACAACAGACTATTCAAAATATCCAACAATTAGAGATAAAAATGATTTGCCAATACTGGCTCTGGCAATAGAATCCAATTCCGATATTTTAATAACTGGCGATAAAGATTTTGATGATGTAAAAATAGACAAACCCATTATTCTAAGTCCAAGAAAATTTGGAGAAAAATTTTTCAGCAAATAACAAATAAAAATCTTATATTACCTCCACGAATTCACTACACCAAAAACCTCACATATCCTCAAAACAAGGTTATCCTCTCTCCCTCATAAACCGCATAATTGTAATACTTACACACCACATCAAACTCATCTACTTCTGCCTATCACTCAACAATTTCTACCTGATTACCCTTTGGGTCAAAAATGCAACTCTCATAATAGCCGTCACCTGTCGTTCTGGGCTTGCTTATTATCTTATACCCGTCATTCTCCAACAACTCTGTCAATTCATCAACTCTATTCTTGCCACCAACGCTAAACGCAATATGAATATAACCAACATCATTCTTTACAAATCATTCACATACAACGCAATGTGATTTATCTTGCTAGTCGCTCTTGGCATTTTACTCTCCTGAATGCGTTTTTTCTAGGTGCTAATGTAGAAAATTACCCACAGCAGCTACAAACCGCATTCTTGAACACATCAACTATTTTCTCGTTAAAAACCCCATACGGGCATATTTTCACGCATTTTTTGCAACCAGTGCAATTTTCGGGCTTCTTGAAAATGATATGCTTGTGCCATAAAAACCCTGTTTCGCCTATCACCTGCTTAGGGCAGGCCTTAACGCACCTTCCGCACGCCTTGCAGTTATGGATATTCGCCCAAACGTGCCCCGTATGGACTTGTTTTAGCCATCTAATTGGTTTCATTTTACTCTCCTATGGGCTGCAAATAATAGCCCTATATATGAATAGACGATTAAGTCGGGGAAATATTTTAAGATTTCTATATTTTCTAGGTTTAATATAGGAGACTGCGTTATGGAAGAAGAAAACCCGTGGAAAAAGGAAGTTCCTAATTTTAAAGTGGAGTGTTTTGAATTCAGCGAAAAAGACGGGATAAAGGCTAATGATAACCACGTTCTCGTGAAAGGAAAAACCAAATGCATCACCGATGAGGAATTCGATGAATCAATGCTTTTATACTCAAAGGGCGAGACGGCAAAAGGCGAAATCGCCACGTATATGAACATTTGCGATGAAAACGAAGTGGTCACATCTAGTCTTAGAGACAAGGATGGCAAAATACTGGCAGGCAAATTCGCAGTGGGTAATTCTGAGGACAAAAACGCTCCCGTTAATTTAGGATTGTCCGGTGATAATCTCACTAAACACGGATATATTTCAATGCACACCGTTGGGGACAATGTGGTGCATTTGGAAAACCAACGAATGGTCGTCAAGACCGGCAATGTGGGCATGGCTTGGTTCCAGAGCGAATATCAGTGTTTTATTCTCGGAGCGTGCCATTCGGAAACCGACAAAAAAACGTATGCCACCGCCGTTATAAACGGAAGAATATGCCAAGTCAGCAGAAGCGATGAAACCAAAGGCAATGACACGGAATACAGCTGCGTTTCGCTTGACGGCTCATTGTCTAAATTAGAAGCATCTCACGTTAAAAACATAGTCAATTATGTTTTGGGCGAAGCTAAGAGAATAGATATAATTTCTGAGGAGCCAACAAAGGGGTAAATATGGAAGACTACAGAGAAGAATGGGATGAATTTTTAACAGACCAAGGCGTAGATCATACAGCGAGTAATTTGCTCAATGGAGATGAGATACTCGTTATTCATTTTCATCATATGATGAACATAAGAATGGATGCAACGAAAGTCAGACCTGATCCGATATATAAACTGTTGATATTAGAATTATGGAAAGCTTCGTGTGAAGCTATAAGATGCCGTGATGAATTAGTAAAATACATTGACGGAAGAGAAGAGGAGGATTGTGTGGAATATGAAGATAAACATGGAGCGAATGATACTTAAACAACCTTGAACCCGCGCCTTAAAAGGGGATAATAAATGACTGTTAAAAAAAGCAAATCCATAATGGGCAAACCCGAAAATAACATCATTCTATACCAAGACGAAAACGGTGTCACCAGAGTAAATGTACGCTTTTCGGGCGAGGATTTATGGTTGACACAGCTTCAAGTAGCCGAGATTTACGATACAACCAAACAGAACATAGGTCAGCACATTAAAAACATATTATCGGATGGTGAATTATCCGAAAATTCAGTTGTAAAGAAATTCTTTACAACTGCCTCTGACGGGAAAGAATACAAAACTATTCACTACAACCTTGATATGATCATCGCCATTGGTTATCGGGTGCAGTCTCAGATAGCCACTCGCTTTCGCCGTTGGGCAACTCAGCGGTTGCACGAGTACATTCAAAAAGGCTTTGCTTTAGACGATGAACGCTTGAAGCAAGGCGGCAGTCGATATTTTCGTGAACTTCTCCAACGCATTCGCGATATTCGTTCTTCTGAGCGAAATTTTTATCAACAAGTTACAGATATTTACGCTACAGCCATTGATTACGACCCGCGTTCGGATATGACAAAAAAGTTTTTTGCAACAGTTCAAAACAAATTGCATTTTGCGGTACATTCTCACACAGCGGCAGAGATTATCTATGACAGGGTGGACAATAAAAAACCGCTTATCGGTATGACGAACTTCAAAGGCGATTACATTACCAAGGACGATGTGAAAATTGCCAAGAATTATTTGTCTGAGATTGAGCTTACGCGGCTTAATTTGCTTGTATCTCAATTCTTGGACTATGCAGAATTTACGGCATTGGAACAACGACCTATGGCTATGGCAGATTGGATTGCTGCATTGGACAATCAGATTATTGCGTTGCGGCGCGAAGTTTTGAAAGGAACAGGGCATATTTCCCATAAACAGGCTATAGAAAAAGCGGAAAAAGAATTTGAAACATACCGTTCTCGTGAAATGCGGCAGATGGAAAGTGATTTTGATCGTGCTGTAAAAAAACTTGCAAAACTGAAATGACCGAAACCTCCCCCTCAACCCTAAAAGAAGAAATTGCAGAATTAGAGCAATTGCTAGCCGACAAGAAACGCCAGCTCGAAGAAACAAAAATATCCACAGCAACACAGGAACAGATAAACAACCATTCCTCCCCAGAAACCAAAATCACCCTGTTTCGCTCAATGTTCAAAGGCAGAGAAGACGTATATGCCAAACGCTTTGAAAGCAAGAAAACCGGAAAATCCGGCTACCAGCCTGTGTGCCGAAATGAATGGGTAAAAGGAGTATGCAAAAAGCCAAAGGCAAGCTGCGGCAATTGCAGCGGACGTTCATTTGAATCTGTAACCAATATAGTGATAAGAAACCACCTTTCTGGTACCATCGTTATGGGAGTCTATCCCTTATTGCAAAACGAAACCTGCCATTTTCTAGCTGTGGATTTCGACAAAGAGGCGTGGAAAGAAGATGCCAAAGCCTTTGCCGAAACTTGCAAACTGGAAGGGATAACCGCCGCCTTGGAACGTTCCCGCTCAGGAAACGGCGCTCATATATGGATTTTCTTTGACAATCCCGTTCCGGCGGCAAAAGCCAGAAAACTCGGCACTTTTCTTATGACCCGCACTTTGGACAGACGGCCTGAAATAGGGCTTGATTCCTTTGACCGCTTTTTCCCCAATCAGGATACAATGCCAAAAGGCGGCTTTGGCAATTTAATCGCTCTTCCTCTCCAAAAAGAAGCAAGGGCAAAAAATCACAGCCTTTTTCTAGACGAAAATATGTCTCCTTATGCAGACCAATGGGCTTTTCTCGTTTCCATAAATCGGCTGAGTGAAAATAAATTAAATATGCTCATTCAAAACGCAACTCAGCGGAATGAGCTTTTGCCTGTGAATTACGATTCCACCGAAATAGAAGACGAAACCAAACCTTGGCAGAAAAAATCCACAGTTTTGCCAGCTATAACCGAACCGATTCCGCAAGAAGTGGAAATTAAGCTAGTTGACCAGCTATATATAAACCACACTGGTCTGCCTCCAATATTGCGCAACCGCATTTTACGGCTCGCCTCTTTCGCAAACCCCGAATTTTATCAAGCACAGCGAATGAGGCTACCAACCTGGAACAAACCGCATATTCTCTATTGCTATGACTTCTCCACAAAATATATCGGCTTGCCCGTGGGATGCTTGGACGGTCTTATGGCAATCCTCGAACATTATCATATCAAGCCAATTCTATCAAATGAACAAAATCGCGGGAAACATATTGACGTTCAATTTTTTGGAGAACTAAGAGAGAAACAAAAAGAAGCGTTTCAAAAACTAATGGAAAATCAAACGGGAATACTTTCTGCTTCCACTGCATTTGGCAAAACCGTTGTGGCACTTAAGGTTATAGCGGAGAGAAAAGTGAACACCATCATTCTGGTTCATCGCAAACTGCTCGCAGACCAATGGGTAGAGCGAATACATAATTTTTTAGGAATTCCCAAAAAAGATATCGGCTACTACAGCGGCACAAAGAAAAAACTCACAGGCATCATTGACATCGCGGTTATGCAAAGCGTAGTCAAGAGAAACAAAGTGGAAGACTGGATATCGGACTATGGTCAGATTATTGTTGATGAATGTCACCATATTTCAGCTAGCTCGTTTGAGCGGATAGTAAGAAACTGCAAAGCATATTACCGCTTAGGTCTTTCGGCAACGGTTATTCGCAAAGATGGTCAGCACCCAATTGTTTTGATGAATTTAGGAGAAGTCCGATATTCCAATACCAGCACAAATGCCGAATTCTTTTTTGCGCAAAAAATATTTCCCCGTCATACCAATTTTCGCATGGACAATGAAGACTCCGCAATTCAGGATATATTTCACGACCTTTACCTAAACAAGGAACGGAACGAAATGATTATCAAGGATATTCTCGAAGCATATCGTGAAGGGCGGGAATGTCTTGTGCTAAGTGAACGTGTTGAGCATTTGGCTCTGTTGAAGGATGCTTTGGAAAAGCACATACCCTCTCTTTTTGTGTTAAAAGGCGGGCTTGGAAAGAAGCAATTGAAAGCAACTATGGAAGAAATCGAAAACAAACAACCTAATGAGCATCGGGTTATCCTAGCCACAGGAAAATATCTCGGAGAAGGTTTTGATTTGCCAAGCCTTGACACCTTGTTTTTGGTTTTTCCTTTTTCGTGGAGAGGTATGCTAATCCAGTACACAGGTCGCTTGAATCGTGCTTCTCACGGAAAAAAGGAGATACGGGTTTATGATTATGTTGATGAGAAAGTGCCTGCGTTATTTAGGATGTATGGGAAGAGGTTGAAGGGGTATAAGGCTTTGGGGTTTGTTGTGTCGTAGCGAGTGACTACCTGTCATAGCAAGATTCCCTATTAAATTTTCTAGTTTTATACGATATGACGTATGAAAAGATAAAGCAATTACTCAATATGAATACTACTGTAAAGATAATTACAGCAGATAATGCTCCTTTAATTATCGGATTTCTATTCAAATCATTCAAACAAACGCAAAATAATCTTTTGTTTAACCCAACATCTGAACGCGATTTGATTTCTTTATTGGACGATTATCTTTTTGAGCTTAATAAAGACGGAAATTTATATTCAAAGAAAGCAAAAGAATATCTAACTGATTGGACTAATAGTGGGTTTTTACGAAAATATCCGTCTAAAAATGATGAATTTCTTTTTGAATTGACTGCCGCAACGGAAAACGCCTTTAAATGGATAGACAGTTTGGAACGCCCTGAATTTGTGGGAACTGAATCGCGGTTAAAAAGTTTGTTTGAAAAATTGAGAGAATTATCCATAAAAACTAAAAAGGATTTTGAAAGCAGATTAGAAGAATTAGAAAAAGAGAAAAAACAAATAGAAGAAGAAATTGAAAATTTAAAACTTGGAAAATTCGATGTTTTAGATGAACGTCAAATAAAAGAGGAATATTTGCTGATAGAGGAAACTGCCAAACATTTATTAGCAGATTTTAAGCAAGTTGAAGATAATTTTAGAATATTAGATCGTAATTTCAGAAAAAAAATTATTACAACAAGTCAAACAAAAGGGAAAGTACTGGATGACTTATGGCAGCAACATGATTTTTTACTTGATACCGATCAGGGAAAAAGTTTTACTGCCTTTTGGGAATTTCTTTTAATGCAATCAAAGCAAGATGAATTAGACGAACTTATCAACGAAGTACTGGCACTTCCCGCCGTTAAACAAATGCAAAAAGATACATTTAGCATAGAGAACATCAAGAATAATTTGGTTGAAGCTGGTGATAAAACGAACCAAACAACCAAATCCCTTTGGGAACAACTACGAAAATACTTGGAACACAAATCATTTTTTGAAAATAAAATTATCCACGATAATATAAATAAAATATTAAAAATTCTTTCGGAAAATAACGATATTGATTTTGATGAGGATTCTTTTTTGAATACGGAAGGTATTATAAAGATTGATTTAATCGCAGATAGACCATTATTTTCCGTTCCTCAAAAAGTTAAATTTTCTAATAAAATTTTTGATATTGGAAAAACTACTGCGGATAATAGTAAAATATTCGAACAATTTGGAATAGATATTTCAGAATTACGTAATAATATAAAAACTGCATTAAAAGATAAAACTCAAATTAGTTTAACAGATCTGCTTAAAATCTATGAAATTCAAAAAGGTATTGCTGAAATTGTAACTTATATAGACATTGCAACAAAAGAAAAAACAAAACATATCATCGATGAACAAAATAGACAAATAATAAATATTCAAAATATAAAAACAGATAAATCATTTCGGTTAGAAATCCCTCAAATTATTTTTTGCAAATGAAACAATATTCAAACATATTAATATCTCTTCTCAAAGGAATTGTGTATAGCTACAGCAAATATTGGGATGATTTGCTAAAATACAAAGAAGATGTAGAAAATTATTTTTCTGATATTAATTTGAATGTAATTATTGATAAATCTGAAGGCTATGCGTATCTTAAACAAAAAGAAATAGATGATGGAGATGAAGGAACTTTAAGATTGATTGAAAAAAGACCGCTTAATTTTCATATTTCCTTGTTGTGTTTATTGCTTCGTAAGTTTTTAATAGAAAGCGAAAATGAAGGAGCATCAAATAAAATTATAATAAGTAAAGAACAAATAATCAATCTAATGAAACCCTTTTACAAAGAAACCACCAACGAAGCCAGACAAAAAACTCAAATAACTACCGCAATCAACAAGGTTGTGGAGAAAGGTTTTTTGCGACAAATGGATACCGAGGAAGAACAATACGAAGTTAATCGAATAATCATGGCATTTATTGATGCTGATATAGTGAAATGTAAATTGGAAGAACTAAAAAACAATGCAATGGGTATAGAAGAAAATGCTTGAAATTGAATTTAATAAAGATAATACGCAAATAGGATTCCGTTTGGATTATATGGAATTGTTGAATTGGGGAACATTTAACAATAGAGTTTGGCAAATCGCTCTCAATGGCAATAATTCTTTATTAACGGGAGGCATAGGTTCTGGAAAATCTACGATTGTAGATGCTTTAACTTGTTTGATTGTTCCACATAATAAAATCACTTTCAATAAAGCGGCGGGTGCAGAAAATAAAGAAAGAACTTTGGAAAGTTATATCCGTGGTGAATATAAAAACACAAAAAGTGAATATAATGATATTACTGAAAAAAGAAAAGGGAAACCAGTGGGATTGCGTTATGACAATGAAAATAATATGACATTTACCGTTATACTTGCCAATTTTCATAATGTTGGATATTCGTCTAATATTACTTTAGCGCAAGTGTTTTGGATAGAGAATGAAAAAGTACATAAATTACTTATTATCAGTACAAAAGCATTAAGAATAAAAGAAACTTTTGAAAATATAGACGACATAAAAATTTTAAAACAACGAGTAAAAAGTCTATCAAATATTGAATATAGTGGTGATAATTTTTCAGATTATAGCCAAAAATTTAGACGTGAATTTGGAATGAATTCCGAAAAAGCAATAGACTTATTTTATCAAACTGTTTCAATGAAATCCGTAAGTAGTTTGACTTCGTTTGTACGAGAGCAAATGTTGGAACAAACTGATGTAAAAACGCAAATAGATGATTTAAAGAAACGTTTTGACGATTTGAATAGAGCATACGATGCCGTTAAAGAAGTTAGAAGGCAACGAGATACATTGCATCCACTGATAAATTTAAATGAAAATTATAATGACTATAAACAACAAATCGAAGAAATTGACAATATTCTCTCTGCAATACCAAGTTACTTCGCAAGCAAAAAAATTACACTACTTGAAAAAGAAATTGAATCTTGTGAAGCAAAATTAAATAAACTTGATAATCAATTAGAACAAATAAAAACTGATTTGGCTTACAAGAATGAAGAAAAGAAACAAATCGACCAAGGTATTGCTAGCAATGGCGGCGCAAGATTAAAAAAAATTGTCGAAGAAATTGAGCAGCGAGAAGTTGAAAAAACTTCGAAGAACGAAAGATATAAGATTTATGCAAATTTATTATCTTCTTGTAATTTACCAATTGCTAATGCAAACAGTATTTTTTATTCAAATTTAAAATCGGCAAAAGAGAAGATAGAATTATTAAGGGAAATCAGAAATAAAAATGAAGAAAAGTTAGGTGAGAAAAAAGCAGATTTACGAATAGCGAAAGAAAATGTAGAAAAAGCAGAGATAGAATTAAATTCTTTGCGAAGTCGTAAAAATCAAATCCCATTATCATTTTTGTATATTCGACAACAGTTGATAGACGATTTACAAATTGATGAAAATAAAATACCATTTGTCGGTGAATTGATTAAAGTAAAAGATGAAGAAAAACATTGGGAAGGAGCATTGGAAAGGTTATTGCACGGATTTGGCATTAGTTTGTTAGTTCCCGAAGAATATTACAAGCAAGTAAGCGGATATATCAATGCAAAAAAGTTGTCTGATAAAAACCAAAAGGGTATAAAATTAGATTATTTTCCTATTTTTCGAGATTTTAAATCAAAAAATCAATATACTGAAATTGCCCCCGATTCAGTAATAAATAAAATTGAAATAACGAATAATCCTATTTTTAAAAATTGGTTGCAAACTGATTTAGAGCAGCACTTTAATTTGCGATGTGTTTCAATGGAAGAATTTCAAAAGACACGACAAGATGCCATAACGCTTGAAGGACAATTCAAAAAAGGGAAAAAACACACCAAAGATGACCGTACAGAATTATGGGACAGAACAAAGTTTGTTTTAGGTTGGTCAAATATCGAAAAAATAAAAGCAATAGAACAGAATTTAGAAAGTAATTTGAAACCAGAATATATTGCTATTGAAACCGAATTGAAAAATTTAGAAAAAGAGAAAAATATAAACGCTAATTTAAATGACAATCTAAATAAATTAGTAGTTTATCAAAATTGGAATGATTTGAATTGGCAGGATGAAGCAAAAAAAATTGAATATTTGAATCGAGAAAAATTTGAAATAAAAACGAGTAGCGATGTGTTGAGATTATTACAGGATAAAGTTACGATAGTTGATGAAGAAATTAACCAACTCGTAGAAAAGCAAAATTCAAAAACAGAAAACAGAGGAGGGACGAAAAGAGATATTGATAATTATAAAGAAGAAATTACAACTTGTCAATCTGTAGCTAATATACAAGAAGAGATAAAGTTTTATTATCCAAAAATAGATAAACTAATTGAAAATATTATTCCTACATATAAAAATGTAGATAAAACACGTGATGATTTAGTATACAAATACAATGGCAGAACTGGTGAAAAAGAAAGATTAAATGAAAGACTCAAAAAAGTGAGAGATGAGATCATAAAAAATATGAACTCATACAAAAAAGAATTTCCTGCTAACACGATGGATTTATCCGTTGAAATAGAATCTTTACCAGAATATATTCAAAAATATGAAGAAATAATCAACGAAGGATTACCAGAACATGAAGATCGCTTCAAAAAAATGTTGAATAAAACTACAATTGAAGATATTCGTATTTTTGATAACAAATTGGATTCTCATAGTAAACAAATAAAGAAAAAAATAGATGAAATCAACAAACATCTCAAAGAAATAGAATTTAACAAAGGAACTTATATAGAACTTTCTTCTGACCCTAATTCAGATAAGGAAATAGGCGAATTTAAAAAAGATTTGCGAAATTGTTTTGATGGCATTTTAGATGTTGTTTCCGATGCCTATAATGAAGACCGTTTTGCTATGATAAAAAAAATATTGGATCGTTTTATGAGTAACGATAGTAAAAATATGGAATGGACTAAAAAAGTTACTGATGTTCGTAATTGGTTTTTGTTTGGTGCAATTGAACGCTATTCTGAAGATAATAAAGAGAAAGAATATTATTCAGATTCGGCAGGAAAATCCGGTGGTCAAAAAGAAAAATTAGCATATACAATTTTGGCTTCGGCATTAGCCTATCAATTTGGACTAGTTCACGGAGAACCTCGTAGTAAATCTTTTCGTTTTGTTGTAATTGACGAAGCATTTGGACGAGGAGATGATGAAAGTACACAATTTGGGTTAGAATTGTTTAAAAAATTGAATTTGCAGCTACTCGTAGTTACGCCACTTCAAAAGATACATATAATTGAAAATTATATTCAAACAGTACATATTGTATCTAACACAGAAGGAAATAATTCAGAGATACAATATCTTACGGCAGAAGAATACAAACAAGAAAAACAGGAACGTAATTTAATTAACATTGTTAAGGAAGTAGCACAATGATGACAATAACACCGGAAAAAATACAACAGCAATGTACTAATTGGTGGAAAAATGTGTTGGTTGCATATATTGAATCTGTTGATTTTTTTCCAAAAGAAATTAGCAGAATAGGGAAAATTACCACCAAAGATTTGAGAGAAAAATTACCAGAAATTTTAAAATCACTTGAAATATTGCAAAATAATTCCAAATCCAATAAAAAATTCAGTTATAATTTAATAAAAAGAGAACAATTATATAAAGGAAGAAAATATCCTATTCCAAAAAAAATAGTAATTGAAACACTTGAAGATTATCTTAAAATAATCGAAAAAGAAGAAGAATATCGAACATTTATAAATAATTACAACTTATTAATTAACGAATTACCTGTTATGAAAGACTGGATAATTTTGCATCCGCAAAAAATGATAGACTGCAATATTTGGCCTAATATAATTAAAGTGTGCAAATATTTTATTAAAAATCCTAAACCTAATCTATATATTCGAGAATTGCCCATAGAGGTTCATACCAAATTTATAGAAGAAAATGAAGGTATTCTCAGAGAACTATTAGACATTGTGATTAAAGATTATATTCAATCAGAGGAAACAGATTTTGAGAAACGTTTTAATTTGAAAAAAGATTTATCTGTACGGTATATAGTATTAGATCCAAACATTAGGGATGTGTCAGGAATAGAAGATTCTAGTATTCCTATTAGTCAGTTTGAACGGTTAAATAGTCAATTTGAGCGGTTAAAATTACAATTAAAAAATGTATTAATTGTAGAGAATAAAACAAATTTATTTACCATTCCAGAACTTGAAAAGACGATAGTTGTATTTGGTAGTGGCAAAGGTGTGAAAGTTTTGAAAAACGTAAAATGGTTTGAACAGATGAGATTGTTTTATTGGGGTGACATAGATACAAACGGTTTCGAAATACTATCACAATTTAGAGATTATTTTTTAAATACATATGTACAGAGCATTTTAATGGACAAAGCCATATTTGACCGTTATGAAAAGTACAGGGGTAAAAGTCCTCCAAGTAAAAATTCAACATCATTGAATTTAACAAAAGATGAACGAGAATTATATGATCTATTAAAAGAAAATAATTGGCGTTTGGAGCAGGAAAAAATACCAATAGAAGAATTCAATGAACTGATAACGAAAGGTTGCTTCCTTTAAACGCAATAAATTACACCATGCAGTGTGAATTTTGGAAAATGTTTCAAGTATTATGCTATGTCAATACTCCTGTTTTCCAAAAGAAGGTAATAACTATAACGAATTTCACTAGGCGTTATCTTATCACCAGTAGTAATGTCTATCTGAATCCCTGTTCTCGTGCCATTCAAAATATTTTTCACGTGTTCTGGATTAATTGATAATAATATTTTGTTCATATAAAAATCTGCAATAGCACGTATTTTAAGCATTCACAAATTGACTATGGCGATTTTTTGCAGCACGTTCCTCACGGCGTTTTATCAAATGCTCGTAAAGAGCATCAATCGTTGGAAATTCCGCATCAATTTTATCTTTAATAAATCGCGTCATTTCAACGCAGTTGCAACGAAATTCACTATTGTTCATAAAGCCCTATATATTCTATTCTCCATAGCAAAATATACAAAATTCTCCAATCCACAGCCATAGGTTCTACACCGCATATAACACCAAACACTTTCTATATTACAAAACCATGAGCCAACCAAAACCCACAAAAGAACAAGAAGAAGCATTAAAAGATGTCTTGGAAGACGAATGCTTGATATGGGGATCCGAAAAAGAACCTTTAACGGAAAAGATACATGATTTTTTTGTTTATACATGTTGGCATAGAATACGCTCGGCATATTCCGAAGTTAAATGGTTATTTCAACGAATATTTCGAAAAAATCATTTATCAGATTTGGATAACTGGAATTGTGGGTTTGATATAATCAGAGGTTCATTGAAAAAAATCAAAGCCTTTCGTGCGATGAATCGTCATGGGCATCCTGGAACCCTTAATAGCATGGAAGAATGGGATAAAATATTGGATGAAATAATTCTTAAATTAGATTTGTGGATTAGATTATATGATGGTGGTGATTATGAAGCTATGTGCATAGAACAAGGCTGGGAATATCCTCATGCTAAGAAAATTGAAAATAAATCTGTGGGATATGTTTTTAATAAAAAAGATGGTTCTTGCACTTTGTCAGATGATTTAGATTATGATATTAAAAATCCAGATTATACATATTGTAGTCGGAGAGTTCGTTATTTCAACAATAAGGCATACGAAGAATTGCAGCAAAAAGCAGAGGAAGGGTTTTTGTTGTTCACCAAATGGTTGCCGAATATGTGGGATTGAAGGGAAAAGTGATAAAAACCTCACATATCCTCAAAACAAGGTTCGTCTTCTATAAACTCTGCCGGAAGGCCCAATTTTGAAAAATATTTGCACATCGCTATGCAGGCAAACTTCTCTGACGAATAATGAGTGCCGCCAATTATGTTTATTTGATTTTTTTGTTCAAGAGTATGCACTTCCGCAAAATTTTCAGCTTTTACGGTTATGCCAGTTATTAAAGCCTTTATATTATTTTCAATCAATTCCTCAACGATAAAAACCTGATTTCCACCGCCCGCGCATACAGCAACCGTGTTATCCTGTATTTCGCTGTTGCCATACTGATAAAGTTTTGTTTCGTGACCAACGGCTGCTGAATATTTGCTATGAAGCTCGTTTATAGTTTTGCACTTGGTTTTTCCAATCACGCCGCAAACTGCCCCGCTATAATTGGCAAAGGGTTTTATGATTTCTATATCAAGAGCATCGGCAAGCGTTTTGCTCGTTGAATATTCGGAATAGTTATCCAATGGGTGATGCAAGCAATATAGAGAAATATTCTTTTTCTTTAACATTTCAAGCAAGGAAGCATCCATTAGGTAAAAGCCTACGGGCGATTTTTTCAAATCCCAAGCCGAGGCGTGGTGCGAAAAGAGCATTGCATTTTCTGCATTTTCTGCATTTTCCAAAACTTTGCGTAAAATTTTTTCAGAGGGAAATACCGCTGTATAAACGCTGTTAATGGTTTCTGTAAAATCGCAAACCAAACCCATATCGCGATTTTTGAAATTATCGCATATAAAAGGTTCAAGTTCAGTCATATACCTATACCAATCATCGCTGATTCCAGATTTAATGAAATCATTGTCAAGGTGAGTGTAAATTTCTTTTGCTAACATATTACTCAACAATTTCCACCTGGTTACCCTCTGGGTCAAAAATGCAACTCTCATAATAGCCATCACCTGTCGTTCTAGGCTTGCTTATTATCTTATACCCGTCATTCTCCAACAACTCCGTCAATTCATCAACTCTACTCTTGCCGCCAACGCTAAACGCAATATGAATATAACCAACACCATTCAACTCTTTTGCAACATTATTCAAATTATCCCTAGTCATAATCTCTATGCGACACGAACCCTCAAATTCCAAAAAATATGTTTTCAAACTTGTCTTGGGATTATGATACATTTCACTCGCTTTCGCATTAAAATATTTCTCATAAAACAACCTCATTCTTTCCAAATCATTCACATACAACGCAATGTGATTTATTTTGCTAGTCGCTCTTGGCATTTTATTCTCCTGAATGCGTTTTTTCTAGGTAGGAAGGTAGATGCAAGGTTCACTGAGCGTCTTTCAAGACTTTTATTCTATCTCTGTACATTTTATCTAAGCAATTAACATCAGCTTTGCATTTGCCTAGGGTTTTTCGCCACTCTCTTTGCTCTTCTTCATAAGCAATTTTTATAGGCTGATACAATTTATTCATTTGCACATCTAATCTTGCTAATTCTTCGTTAGTGCAAATTGCTAATGCAGTTGCGTTGTTAGTATTTTCGCAATTAAAGCTGGTTTTGTAAAAATTTCCTTTATTGGAAGTTTCAGCTTTGGCTTTTGATTTTGGCTCTGAAACTGGTTTGGGGGCCGGTTCAGGTTCTGACTTTGATTCTGATTTAAGTACGGCTGCTATTGCTTGGGCTACATCATCATCTGTTTGCTTTTCAGCTTCAGTTCGTTTTTTAGGAGGTTCGTTTTTTTTAGGGGCTTCAGTTTTTTTGATAATGTTAGATTCGTCTTGCACTTCCTTTTCCTTTGTTACAGTAGTGTCTGAAGGTTTTTCTATGCTATCGGAAACACCTAAATTTTGCTCGGGATTTTGCTGTAAAGTATCTGCTTTAACAACAGCATTGTCGTTTTCTTTTTCGTCTTTCGCTCCTATGTAATCATAAAAAATATCTATGTAATAAGGTTTAGCAAAGTATGCAATAATTGCAAGAATAAAAATAATTATTACAAAATAAAGAAAGCAACCTCTCTTTTTCTTTTGTTTTACCGGTTCGCCAAATATTGAGTTTTCATCTTCTTTTGAGATTTCTTTTACAATTTCTTGTGGAGCTTTCTGAGGAACTTCTTCCGCAACTTCTTTCTGTGGAGCTTCTTGTGGAGCTTCTTTCGCAACTTCTTTCTGTGGAGCTTCCTGCGGAGCTTCTTTCGCAACTTCTTCTTGCGGAACTTCCTGTGGAGCTTCTTTCGCAACTTCTTTCTGTGGAGCTTCCTGCGGAGCTTCTTTCGCAACTTCTTCTTGCGGAACTTCCTGTGGAGCTTCTTCTGCAACTTCTTCTTGCGGAGCTTCCTGTGGAGCTTCTTCTGCAACTTCTTCTTGCGGAGCTTCCTGTGGAGCTTCTTTTGCAACTTCTTCTTGCGGAGCTTCCGTTATCACTCTCAGTTTTCCCGTTAACCTTTCCTTTTCTTCTTTTAACTTTTGCTCTTCAGCTATTAGCTTTTGGTGTTCTTCTTTTAATCTCTGCTCTTCCCTTTGCCTTTCCTCTTCTTTTAATCTCTGCTCTTCTTTTAATCTTTCTTTTTCTTCTTTTAACTTTTGCTCCTCAGCTATTAGCTTTTGTTCTTCTTCTTTTAGCCTTTGCACTTCTCTTAATCTCTCTTCTTCTTTTAATCTCTGCTCTTCCATTAACCTTTTTTCTTCTTTTAATCTAAGTACTTCTTTTAATCTTTCTTTTTCTTCTTTTAACTTTTGTTCCTCTTCTTTTAACCTTTTTTCTTCAGCTATTAGCCTTTGTTCTTCAGCTCTTATCTTTCGTTCTTCTTCTTCTTTTAGCCTTTGTCGTTCTGCTTCTTTCAGCCTCTGTTCTTCCATTAATCTTTGCTTTTCCGCTTCTCTTAATTTTTCCGCTTCATCTTTTAATTTTTGCTCTTCACTTAATCTATTTCCTTCCTTTAATTTTTCCTCTTTTAGTCGCATTTCAGTCAACATTCTCTTGACTGCATCAGTAGAATATTTAATTCCACAGTGTTGGCAAATAAACATATTTTCTTGTTTAAACAACTCGCCATGACACACTTCGCAAACTACTTGTTGTTTCATTTTCTATCACCTCTGTTAGTTAAAAACCTGCTCATTGTTATAAGATAGAAAAAAACAAGCTTGACCCGAAGGCTGTCCAGTATAATCTTCAATTGCCCGGTCATAGTCGCCTTTGCTATCATACGCAAGACCCAGATTATGTAAAGTTTCCATACTTTAAATATAGTAAAAACACCTACAACCACACATAAACGCACGAGGTTCGCATTTTGGGCAAACTACGCCTTAATCCTGCACGCAACGAAAGGAAAGGTACCCAGAAAATGCTCACTATTATTAGGGAAAAGCCATGAACTCACCACACCAACAAACATCCAGAAACACCATAGTCTCACTCCTAGACAAAACCTTAAGAACGTCAGAGATAAGTGACCGCTCTGTTAACGGCTTGCAAGTAGAAGGCGCGGATAAAATAATGAAAATCGGTCTTGCGGTGGATGCCTGCTTGGAAGTCTATAAGTTAGCACAGAAAAAAGGCTACCAGATGATTATCGTTCACCACGGCATAATATGGGGGTAAAAGGTTCAAGTTCAGTCATATATCTATAACAATCATCTCTGATTCGGTATAATGAGGGATTAATTTCAATATAGTATTATCAAATTCCTCGGCTTCTGCCTCAAAATGGGTTTTAATTGTTTCAATTCTGTCCATAAATATTCTCCTAAATACACTTTTTCAAGTGGGAAGATAGAAAAAATTATGCGATGTTACAGACCTGTTAAGTGCAGTTAGGGCATACTCCATTATTTTTATATATATCTTCTTGTTACATTTTTATATTTAATATATTTTTCTCCAAATTTATTTAACAAAAAATTCTCTTCCCTTAATATCTGCGAATGTATCCCTATAATTGTACCTATTGCTAATAGTATAAAAACTATATTCGGATATATTAACATTATTCCCGTAAAATATAAATCCATAAACAAAAATATTGGATTCCGCGAATATTTAAACATTCCATTTGTTATTAATTCATTTGAATTATTTTCATCTATACCTATCCTCCACGATTTCCCAAATGAAATTAACGCTAACAGAAATATTATTAAACCAATGTAACAAAACATTATTCCAATATATTTTATCCAGATTATATTTATTAAATAATTTGAAAGCATAGCAGGCAATTTTATATGTAATGCTGTAATAATTGTAAAAATAAAACTTATCAATAGTGACAGAGGCAATAATATTTTTTCCAATATTATTTCAGAAATTTTCTTTGTACTTGTACCAATGACCCATACCTTGATACCTTTTTTATATAGCAACAAGGTTCTGCCAAGAAACAAAATATAAAATATTGCCAAACTTATAATTACAAGTATATCAATCATTTGAGTTCAGCTTATTTTAGAAGTTCCTTTTTGTTCGATGGTCTGGGCATTTTATTCTCCTATATGTGATTTTTTCTAAGCGAAAAGATAGAAAATTTCTATATTATAAATAGTTTGAAATTAGGAGACGTATTATGCTAAGCAACGATTTAGAAACTGCCAAGCCTCTGTTAGCAGATGCTTATTTTGATTTTTTGAAATATTTGAAAAGAGAACAAAAAATACAAGTTGTTTATGAATTAGTTAGAGAAATTGCGGATTATCCTAATGAACAAGATAACTCTACTTGTTCTGTTGACAAATTTTGCGGAGCGTGGAAATCTGAAAAAAATGCAGAAGAAATTGTTTCGGAAATTAGAAATAGCAGATTTTTTAATAGAGAAATTGAGGCTTTTTAGAAATGAAAAAATATTTACTAGACTCGAATATATGTATCTTTTTATTTAAAAATAAATATGACATAGGTGAAAAACTTAAACAAGCTGGTGGGCTTGATAATTGTTCTATTTCAGAGATAACTCTTGCCGAATTAAAATTTGGAGCTGAACTAAGCGAGAATAAAATTTATAACGCCAATTTAGTGGATAATTTTTCAAAAGAAATTGCCGTTTTGCCTATACTTAACTGTTTAGATGTTTTTGCGAAAGAAAAAGCACTATTAAAAAAATCTGGGTCTTTGATTGACGATTTTGACATTCTTATAGGTTGTTCTGCTATCGCCAATGGTCTGATTATGGTTACCGATAATGAAAAACATTTCAATAGGTTGAATGGTATTGTTATTGAAAATTGGGTTGAGAGGTAAGTTTTATCAAATCATCAGCTCCATAAAAAATACGGCGAGTAAAAACGCTAATTCCTATCATTACAAATGATGCTACGTAAAATGGAACATAAGTGTTGCTTTTTATATATTCAAAAACTATACCGTAAATGAATTGACCTAATGGACTTGTGCAATAACAAACGCACATAACTACGGAAACTATTTTTCCAATTAAGTCTTTTGGTGTTAATATTTGAAGACAAGTCATAATTTGAATTTGGAATAAGGTTGAAAGCATAACCAATAATCCGCTACCAATTACAAGGATTATATAAATTCCCAAGGAACTTTTTAGAAAGTGCAACGCAATGCCTACCAAGAGAACGGAGAGAGCTTGTCCGATTAACATAAAGGGACTTGATTTTAAGGTTAGTTTTTTTGAAAAAACTCCCGCGAGCAAACCTCCCAGTACTGCCCCTGCTGCAATCACGCCCTGTGCATATCCATATAAGCGGTTTGCGGTGTTTGCCTCAAACCCTAAGTGCTGCGTGATTAAAACCGGAATTCCTATGATAAATAGAGGAAACAAAAAAAGATTAGTGGAAGTAAAAATAAGCGTTAGTTTCCATATAATAGGATTTTCCTTAAATATAAAACCAAAACTATCTTTAAGGTCGCCAAATCCTGTGGCAAATATATTCCTCTTTGCTTCCCTTTTTTCATAAGGAATGCGGATAAAAATTTCCATTATCGCAGATGCCACAAAACAAAATACTGCCACATATAAAATAGGAGTTAATCCAAAAATTGAAAACAACACACCGCCAACCACAGGACCTGCCATACTCGCCAAGGAATTGACAACATCTACAATGGAATTCGCTTGCATCATATATTCTGTTTTCACCAATGCAGGCACGCTTGACTTAACCGCTGGTTGATACGCACCTTGTATGCCGAACAAAATAATCATCGTAACAGCCATAAGCGGAACAATATCTATTTTCCCTGCTAGCAGATAAAAGAGGAAAATGAGTATTCCAGTGCTGAAATCCAAAATCACCATTATATTTCTCTTATTCACGCGGTCGGCAATTATCCCACCGACTGGAAACAGCAAAATCATAGGGATAAAAGAAATTGCCAAAATTGTCCCGAACAAAGCAGGCGAACCCGTTTTGTTTAGCAGGTAAAGCGGCAGCGCAAATCTCACTATTTGATTCCCAAATATGGAAACAACCTGCCCTATCACTACAAGTATAAAATCCTTTGAAAATCTTGCGGACATTTCCCCTCAAATCATTTCACTATTTTCTTCAACGGCTTCACTGTTTTCAAACCCCAGTCATAGTGACTTGAAGTACTTGAAATAAAATACGACCCCAACGATGTTGTTCCTGTCCATTGGTATTTCTTTTTGGTAAATAATTCATCATCGGTGTGTTTCCCAATTAAAGCCATTACAGCCTTATGGCTCTTTTTGAACATCTCAATCGCTTTTTTCAATTCAGTCCCCTTATATTGCTCCCATATCTTATGATTCAATTTCGGCAGAGTTTGAAACGTATAACCCTCCGCAGGTATTGCTGGCTTTTTCCCCGACATCCCAACTTTATACCAAGTTTCCATCATCAAATGCCACTCGTGCAAATGACATATCACATCGGCAACTGTTTTATCGCGCTCATTCAATTCATTGTTTTTATATGTCCCATTTTTTATTTTTTCGGGAAGCCCGTCAATGAACTCCAATAATTTATTGAAATTGAGTTCAGCCAGTTTAAGAAGCTCGTTTTTGTTTGTCGGTCTGGGCATTTTGTTCTCCTGAATGTGTTTTTTTCTAGGTGGTAAGGTAGAAAATTATTTCTTCTTTTTCTTTGGTATCGGCGTTGCCTTTTCCACTTCTCTTATTATTTTAATCAATGCTTCTCTATTATCTACATCCAATATATAATGTTCCTTTGCCCCTTTATACGGAAATCCGTTCTCCCCTTTTTCCAAAAATGTTTTTATGCAGTCCAACTTTTTCACAAAAGCGGTATTGTCGCAAATGAGTATCACTGGCTTTTGGTTTATATAAACCATATATTCGCCAAACATTTTCTTTGATGTTATTATTCCAACGCCATTTATTTGACCGATTACATAGTTTACAAAGTCAATATCACTTGCCATAGCTTGTAAGGTAGAAAATAATTTTCTATATTATAAAACAGATTAACCTATGGAGGATTATATGGGAAACTCAAACGCAATATTTCCAAGAGGGGAAAAGGCTTCAACGGATTCTTTTATTGGAGAGGCTTTTATCAATAAATTAATCCCAGATGTTGATAACGTATATCATTGTCAAATTTATGATGTTGTTTTTGAAGCAGGCGCAAGAAATAACTGGCATAAACACCCTAGCGGACAAATTTTACTTGTAACTGACGGAAAGGGTTATTATCAGGAAAAAGGCAAAGCGGCGAGATTACTCCAAAAAGGTGATGTTGTTACAATTCCGCCTAATGCAGAACATTGGCACGGAGCCGCACCTGACAGCAGTTTTACCCATATCGGTATAAGTCCCAATACGCAAAATGGTGGGGCAATTTGGCTTTCGCCTGTAACAAACGAAGAGTATCAAAAAGCAACGAAGTGAAAAATCCCGATGCAAAATAATTGTGTAATGAGCATATAATGGCATTCTTGTTGGAAAGTGTTGTTCCTTGGGGTAGGACAAGAGATGAATATATAAAAATGTTTTCATTATCAGATAATGATTTATCTAAAAAGATTGCAAGCTTTGGAGACGGACCTGCAAGTTTTAATTATGAATCAACTATAAATAATGGTGATGTAATATCATTTGATATTATTTATCAATTCTCAAAAGAAGAAATTGAAATACAAATAAACAAAACAAAAGAAATTATTTTGAATCAGTTAAAACAAAATATGGAAAATTATGTTTGGACTGATATTAAAAGTGTAGATGAGCTGAAAGAAATGAGAGCTAGGGCAATGAAATTATTTTTAAATGATTTTAATAAAGGCAAAGCCGATGGACGCTACTTATACCACGAATTACCAAATAAAACGAAATATAAAGAAAATTATTTTGATATTGGATTAAGTTCTCATTTTCTGCTTATGTACACTAAACTCGGATATGAGTTTCATATCAAAACTATCACAGAGATGCTGCGAATTTGCAGAGAAATACGGATCACGCCTATTGTTGATCTTAACGGAAATCATTCAGATTTAACAACAAATGTAATAGAATATTTTAAGAATGACTATGACGTTAAGGTGCTCAATACAAATTATAATTTTTTGAAAAATGGAAATAAAATGTTATGTATTATGAAAAATTAATACGCCAGAATTCTGAGCCACCAAAGTCGGCGAAGCGCATACAGGCCTGTTATATGCCGTTGCTCCGTATTTTATTTTTTATTGTTATGTATATTTTTATTAAACTATAAGAAATAATATTTTCCATAATCATTATTATTCCAAAAAATACTATGCTTGAACACTCTGAAACAATTCCGTTTTTTATAAATATAGTTACAAAATAGTCAATTAATTTAAACACCATTATTGTTGATCCAATAAATATTCCATGACTTATTATCATTAAATATATTTTATTTATATTTATTATTGCTTGAATGTATCCAAACAGATTGAAAAATAAAAGTATAAAGATTACGAATATTCCCACCAATGACTCATATGATATTCCATTTGAATATCTTTCTTTTATAAATATTTCATAAAATGAACAAATCAATCCAGTAATAATAATTAAACTTATATACGCAAAAATGTTTCTTACCATTAATCTTCCTAAATATTTTTCATTATTATAAACGTAGTTATTATATTTTTTCGCAAAGAATACAACCAATATTGTAATAAACAACAACAACAAAAATGTTATAGAAATTATACCCATAGTTTTAATATAGAAAACGCCTCATAAATTTTCCTATATTCTCCCTATAAATACTTTGAGCCTTCTTTCACACTCAACTTATGAAGCTGGTTCTTATATTTATTGATAAAATCCTTAACCCATTTTTGATTTGTTTTTGAATACTCTCTTAAACTCCAACCAATGGCTTTATTTATGAAAAACTCATCTGTCCCAAAATTGTTTATTATAATCTGTTCCAATAATTTTTGATTTGTTTTTTCTTTGTATTGCAATTGAAAATCTATTGATACTCTCCTCACCCAAATATTTTCATCTTTTGACCATTTAAGCATTTCCTTTTCTAGCTGTTTGTAATTTAATACAAGTTTCCCAACTACTGCATCTATTGAATCAACAGTTTCCCACCACGATTTAGTGATGATAAGTTTTTTAAGATTAGGCAAATCGTTGTCAGTCAATAATTTTATTGAACTATCCAAATATTCTACCGCCACATATTGAGCTTCGCGATAATCTTTTTTCCAACATATATTGACAAATTTCCAATCAAGTCCATATTTTTTGCTTTCTTTTATGTAAGGCTTTATTATTTCTTTCAATTTCGGTTTCGATATGCCTAAAAACGCAAATTTGCTTTGCATATAGGCTGCCATTTTTATCGCTCGCTCTGCGTTTTTGTTTTTTTCTAGTTCTGGGAATAGGTTGTTGTGCCACATATTTTTTCTCCAAACAGGAAGATAGAAAACAATTAATTTAAGATTTTTTTCATTAAAAAGCACCAATATGAGACAACGTAATGGCAGCGGATTGCGAACCTGCTTTCATTGCTGACAAAATATCTCCGTTCAGCAAATAATCCACAATGAAAGCACCTTGATAAGAATCTCCGCAACCAGTAGTATCAACTACTTTTTCAACTTTTACGGCTTCACAGGAATGTTCAATACCATTTTTATACGCAATACTGCCATTAGCCCCTAATGTTGATACGAATAAAGTATTATATTTCTCAGACCATTTTTTGAGCAATGGCGAATATTCATTCTTTCCGCTGATAAAAAACAAATCTATCGCAGGAAAATAATTTTCCCATTCATCTTTTGGAGCGTGATCTAAAAAATCCATTGAAAGCAAGAAATGAGCATTACGACGTACGTCAAGCGTATGCTTAAAATTAGGGTCATTAAAAGTTGAAGCGACTGCATCAAATGTTTTCATATACGCTGCATTTTCTTCTGTTAGCTGAAACTCGGCATAAACACCATTTGTCCAACTGTCCTCTTTTTCATATTTCTCGCCTTTATCTGTAAGATAAATTTTATTATTTGCGGTGATGCCATCTACCATATACAATTTTTGGCGATTTATTTTATATTTATCCACCGTTTTTATAATTTCCTCAGCGTATTTATCTTTGCCTATATTTCCCATTAAGGAAACATCTGCTTTACCCGTTTTAACACAACTGACAGCAACATTTAAGGCATTGCCGCCTACATTTATGATGTTTTTTTCGGGGAAAAAATCCACGCAACAACAAGATAATGTGAGAATCTTTTTCATAAAGAATAATATAGGTTCGCATTTGGGGCAAACTTACCGTGCCAATTCTGCTTCTGTTGCGAAAACCCAGCCTTCTTTTTCCATCTGTGGGCGTAGCTCTACGTTGTGCTTGTGCCAGCCTTCTATGCCACCGTATTTTTCCAAAAGCTCTGCTCTTATGCGATGAACTTCTGTGATAGGATCTTCTTCAAGATTGTAATTCATTTTGCTTGTCCCTCTCATATTGAATTAACATTTCAGGTGTTACCAATTCTGGTATCCAAATTCCTTTTTTGTTGTTATACTCATAAATCTTTGCATAGGCTTCTACGCCTAAATGCGAGCAATTCCAAGTTAGTAGATAATTTATTTTTGCTTCTACGCAAACAGCTAAATGAAAGCAGTCTGTTTTGGCTCTTTCGGGTATGTTTAAGTAGTTAAAGTATTCATTTGCCAAAGTTGCGGTGGAACTTTTGTCTGGAATTAAAGGTATGTCCTTGATAAAATCTAATCTACGTTTTGCTGCTTCGGGATTTCCTTGTTTGCATTCGTCAAATACAAACTGGCTTATGTATAATTTATATTTGTCTTTTTCGTATTCCCAAAATAATTTAGTTATTGCCTGCCTGTTTGCAGACAATATATCCATACTAGGCTTTGCGGTTGCATAGCTTGGTATGGTTGTTTCTACATACACAGTTTTTTTTGATGTGTGCATAGTTGTAATATAGAAAATTTTTTTCCTATATTTCCCCTATGAATATCCTAACAGAGAGATTGCGGGGGCTTAACCTTGGTGGTTGGTTTAGTCAGGTTGATTGTATTGAAGAGAAAGACCCTGCTGGTTTTCCTGGGTTTTATGAGCACGCTAAGAGTTTCATTACGCAGAAAGATTTGCAGTTCATAAAAAATGCAGGATTTAATCACGTTCGCTTGCCTGTTGATTATTTTAATTTTTTCAAAGGCGAGGATTTGAAGCAAGATGATGCGGCGTTTGAGATTTTGGATAATGCCATTGATAAAATTTTGGGCTTGGGGCTTGCATTGATTTTTGATTTGCACAAATGCCCTGGGCACGATTTTCACTTGGGAGCTATGCAAAACACAACGCAGCCTTTTTTCACTGATTCTAAATGCAGAGAAAATGCGAAAAAAGTTTGGTCGGTTTTGGCGGAGAGATATGGCGGCAAAGAGGGGATTTTGCTTGAAATTTTGAATGAGCCTGTCGCGCCCGATTCTAATACTTGGAATAAAGTTAAAGATGAATTGTTTTGGCACATAAGAAAAATCGCGCCAAAGGCACCGATAGTTGTGGGTTCAAACAAATGGAACAACCCTGCGAAATTTGCAGATTTAACTCCGCTAGACGATGACAATGTTCTGTATAGTTTTCATTCTTACCAACCTGTGATTTTCACGCATCAAAAGGCGAATTGGATTCCAGAGCCTTATTTTCACCAAAACCGCTCTTGGCCTGGAACTTATGCTCCGCCGCAAAACAAGGATTTTGCCGTAACGCTCCCAATTGAAGACGGGGCTTGGGATAAAAACCGCTTGCGTTCCACAATGGAAAAAGCCTTGGAGTTTCGGGTTAAATACAAGGTTCCAGTTGCTTGCAATGAGTTCGGCGTTTATGTGCAAGTTGAACGCAAAAGCCAGTTAAATTGGACTGCCGATTTTACTTCGCTTTTGAAAGAAGCCGATGTTGGGTTTTCTTATTGGAATTACAAAAATTTAGATTTTGGCTTGGTGAGCATAGGCGAGAGTTTGCACAAAGATTTGCCTCAGTATAACAATGATGAACGGCTAGACAAGGAATTGTTGGAGTTGCTCGGCAGGTCTTGATGTGGCAACTATAAATACTTTGAGCCTTCTTTCACACTCAACTTATGAAGCTGGTTCTTATATTTATCGATAAAACCCTTAACCCATTTTTGATTTGTTTTTGAATACTCTCTTAAACTCCAACCAATGGCTTTATTTATGAAAAACTCATCTGTCCCAAAATTGTTTATTATAATCTGTTCCAATAATTTTTGATTTGTCTTTTCTTTGTATTGCAATTGAAAATCTATTGATACTCTCCTCACCCAAATATTTTCATCTTTTGACCATTTAAGCATTTCCTTTTCTAGCTGTTTGTAATTTAATACAAGTTTCCCAACTACTGCATCTATTGAATCAACAGTTTCCCACCACGATTTAGTGATGATAAGTTTTTTAAGATTAGGCAAATCGTTGTCAGTCAATAATTTTATTGAACTATCTAAATATTCTACCGCCACATATTGAGCTTCGCGATAATCTTTTTTCCAACATATATTGACAAATTTCCAATCAAGTCCATATTTTTTGCTTTCTTTTATGTAAGGCTTTATTATTTCTTTCAATTTCGGTTTCGGTATGCCTAGAAATGCAAATTTGTTTTGCATATAGGCTGCCATTTTTGCTGCTTGTTCAGCGTTTTTGCTTTTTTCTAGTTCGGGGAATAGGTTGTCGTGCCACATAGGAGGAATATATAATTTTTGAGGAATTTGTACCTTTTAGGTAGGGATTTCCACCCTTGGGGTAGGGATTTCCACCTTTGAGGCAGGAACTTCCACCCTTGGGGTAGGAATTTCCACCTTTGGGGTAGGAATTTCCACCTTTGAGGTAGGAATTCCTGCCTTTGGGGTAGAAATTTCTGTTATGAGTGTTCGCCGTGGTCTCGTTTTTTGCCGGGGAAGCGTTTTTTTAGTTCCTCATATACGGCTTTGGCTCCGTGTACGCCCTGCGAGGCGGCTACTTTTACGGAGTTGTAGAATACGAGGGCGGCTTGGTAGGCTTCGCTGCCTGCGGTCATTTGGGTGTCGCTTATGCTTTCTTGGAGTTGGAGTACGCGGTTGTGGAGTGTC